>Ga0209229_10000007_pt1 | contig 77839 bp, 111 predicted proteins | sample SanBayMetagenome_FD_187466 | JGI IMG/M metagenome (GOLD analysis project Ga0209229, IMG submission 187466) | Freshwater and sediment microbial communities from dead zone in Sandusky Bay, Ohio, USA (SPAdes) (version 2) | ecosystem: Environmental > Aquatic > Freshwater > Lentic > Sediment... | reverse complement strand
TTGAAGGAGCACCATCCCATGTAGGTGGTGGCTTCTTCTGCAACTACAACCAGCTGACATCCCTTGAAGGTGCCCCATCCCATGTAGGTGGTAACTTCAGCTGCAACCACAACCAGCTGACATCCCTCAAGAACATCCACAAGATCATCAAGGAGATAAATGGTGCATTTTGGTGTTACGACAACCCAATCAAAGAAGGTCTGCTGTACATCCTGCTTATAAAGGGGGTAACAGCAGTAAGAACTACTTGCCCAGACGCAGATGAGATCATCAACGAGTACCTTAGCTCAAATCCATCTGGCTCAATTCGCGCGGCTTTAGATGTACAGCAGTTGCTCTCAGACGCGGTTGTGGAGTATCCGAGATGAAGCTGCTTGAGATAACCCAGAGATCAGTTACCGACCTGAAGATCAAGTACACTGGCGGTGACTTCGACTGCAGCAGCAACCAGTTGACATCCCTTGAAGGAGCACCATCCCATGTAGGTGGTGGCTTCTATTGTCAAAACAACCAGCTGACCTCCCTTAAAGGGGCACCATCCCACGTAGGCGGTGACTTCGGCTGCAGCGGCAATAAGCTGACATCCCTTAAAGGGGCACCATCCCACGTAGGTGGTCGCTTCTACTGCAACGACAACCAGCTGACATCCCTTGAAGGAGCACCATCCCATGTAGGTGGTGTCTTCTGGTGCCACAATAACCAGCTGACATCCCTTGAAGGAGCACCATCCCATGTAGGTGGTGACTTTGTCTGCAGTCTCAACCAGCTGACATCCCTTGAAGGTGCCCCATCCCATGTAGGTGGTGACTTCTGGTGCAACCACAACCAGCTGACATCCCTTGAAGGTGCCCCATCCCATGTAGGTGGTGGCTTCTACTGCAACCACAACAAGCTGACATCCCTTGAAGGGGCACCATCCCATGTAGGCGGTGACTTCTACTGCAATAACAACAAGCTGACATCTCTTGAAGGAGCGCCATCCCACGTAGGTGGCAGCTTCTTCTGCTACAGCAACCAACTGACATCCCTGAAGAACATCCACAAGATCATCAAGGAGATAAATGGTGCATTTTGGTGTTACGACAACCCAATCAAAGAAGGTCTGCTGTACATCCTGCTTATAAAGGGGGTAACAGCAGTAAGAACTACTTGCCCAGACGCAGATGAGATCATCAACGAGTACCTTAAGACAAACCCATCTGGTTCAATTCGCGCGGCTTTAGATGTGCAGCAGCTGTTATCAGACGCGGATGTGGAGTATCCAAGATGAAGCTACTTGAGATAAAACAGAAGTCAGTTGCCGACCTGAAGATCAAGTACACAGGCGGTAACTTCGACTGCAGCGACAACCAGTTGACATCCCTTGAAGGAGCACCATCCCACGTAGGTGGTAACTTTGTCTGCCACAACAATAAGCTGACATCCCTTGAAGGAGCACCATCCCATGTAGGTGGTGACTTCGACTGCAGCGACAACCAGTTGACATCCCTTGAAGGAGAACCATCCCGTGTAGGTGGTGACTTCTTCTGCAGTAACAACCAGTTGACATCCCTCGAAGGTACCCCATCCCATGTAGGTGGTAGCTTCTTCTGCAACTACAACCAGCTGACATCTCTTGAAGGAGCACCATCCCATGTAGGTGGCAGCTTCTTCTGCTACAGCAACCAGCTGACCTCCCTTGAAGGTGCACCATCCCATGTAGGTGGTAGCTTCAGCTGCAGTAACAACCAGCTGACATCTTTGAAGAACATCCACAAGATCATCAAGGAGATAAATGGTGTGTTTTGGTGTCGCCGCAACCCAATCAAAGAAGGGCTACTCTACATCCTGCTGATCAAGGGGGTTACATCAGTAGAGACCCTATGCCCAAAAGCAGACATGATAATCAACGAGTACCTTAAGACGAATCCATCTGGTTCAATTCGCGCAGCTTTAGATGTGCAGCAGTTGCTCTCAGATGCAGACGTGGAGTACCCAAGATGAAGCTACTTGAGATAAAACAGAAGTCAGTTGCCGACCTGAAGATCAAGTACACAGGCGGTAGCTTCAGCTGCAACAACAACCAGCTGACGTCCCTTGAGGGAGCACCATCCCATGTAGGCGGTAGCTTCAGCTGCAGTAACAACCAGTTGACATCCCTTGAAGGTGCCCCATCCCATGTAGGTGATAACTTTTCCTGCTACGACAACCAGCTGACATCCCTTGAAGGAGCACCATCCCATGTAGGTGGTGACTTCTTCTGCAGTCTCAACAAGCTGACATCCCTTGAGGGTGCACCGCCCCATGTAGGTGGTGCTTTCTACTGCAGCAGCAATAAGCTGACATCCCTCAAGAACATCCACAAGATCATCAGAGAGATAAATGGTGTATTTTACTGTCACGGCAACCCAATCAAGGAAGGTCTGCTGTATATCCTGCTTGTAAAGGGGGTAACGTTGATAGATACCCCATTCCCAGACGCAGATGACTTGATTAACGAGTACCTTAAGACGAATCCATCTGGCTCAATTAGAGCAGCTTTAGATGTGCAGCAGTTGCTCTCAGATGCAGACGTGGAGTATCCAAGATGAACATCATTTAAAACGTATGCCGTTTAACGAAAACTACTCCGGCCCAAAGTAAATAGATCTATCACAACTAGATGGAGAACCATATGGAACATAAGGAACAACTCAAGTCAATGCTGCAGAGCATCATCAACGGTAAGGAAGAAGAAGCTGCGGTAACAATGCATGACTACTTTGTAGCAAAGACCCGGGAAGTTGCTGGATTAGGAAGCACCGTATCTGAAGATGACTTTGATTTAGATGCTGAGCTTGCTGCCCTTGACGGCAGTAAAGAAGAATGAGGCTATCGATGGCCCAGAGCCGCAAAAGCACCTAGTTTTTGCGGCTTTTTTGTGTTTCTGCATAAATAGAAACACGCACAATGTTTCATTATGTGAAACTTGTTTAACAAAGCAGCGCGAGCTGTGATTTTAACCATATAAAGGAGAATGCAATGGACGAGATTCTGAATAAGCTGCTCCAGTCCGAGCTTCTCAGCGAAGAAACTAAAACCGAAATCACTCAGCAGTGGACAGCTTCAGTTGAGACCTTCAAGGCGCAAGTCAGAGAAGAAGTCTCAATGGAAGTTCGTTCAGAGCTTTCTGAGCAGTGGATTTCCGAGCGTGAGGAACTTGTCAGCAAGGTTGATGCCTTTGTTGCCGAAGCTCTTACCAAGGAACTTTCAGAGCTTAAAGGAGACATCGAGCGTTTTCGTGATTTAGAGGCTGAATACGCTGAAAAGCTGGTTGAGGAAAAGCACAAGCTCGCCGCTGAAGTTGCTTCAGAGTTAGATGAGTTGGTCGACAAGATCGACACGTTCTTTGAAATGCGCCTAACAGCAGAGCTTGACGAGCTCAAGGAAGACCTTGAGGTTGTCAAGCAGAATGAGTTCGGTCGTCGCATGTTTGAGGCTTTCGCATCTGAGTATGCCAAGCACTACGTCGACGAGGATGCAGTTCAATCTCAGCTATCAGCTGCTGAGCAGAAGCTAGCCGATGCAGAGCAAGCTCTCGCCGAAAGCGAAGAAAAGATTGCCAAGATGATCCGCGAACAGAAGATGGAACAAGTTCTGTCTCCTCTTACTGGCAAGAAGCGTGAACAGATGGCAATGATTCTTAAGAACGTAGACACATCTAGACTAGAAGAATCATATAAGTTTTTCATTGGCAGAATTCTAAAGGAAGACGAGGCTCAACCAGCGGTCGCTCTGACGGAATCTAAAGCCGGTGGAACAAAGACGACCGTTGTAACTGGTGAAGATCCAGCTACCGGCACCACAGCAAAGCCAGCTCAAGTCAATGAAGGCATTGAGCAGCTGAAGCGCCTCGCAGGTATCAAGTAATCTGCCAACATCTCACAAGGAGAAACACTATGCAACTCATTGAAAACTGGCAAGAGACCAAAGAGGCTCTTCTTGAAGGCCTCCAGGGTTCAAAGAAGAAGGTTGTTGCCACTCTGCTCGAAAACCAAAAGCAGTACCTGGCTGAAACAGCTTTCCCAGCCTCCGCTAACCAAGCAGCTGACATCAGCAACTTCCAGAAGATCGTCATTCCGATGATCCGTCGTATCCTCCCAGGTACAATTTCATCTGACCTCGTTGGCGTTCAGCCAATGACCGGTCCAGTTGGTCTGGTTTACTCGCTGCGTTTTGCTTTCGCTGAAGCTAGCGACAACCCAGCTCCAGCTGCTGACATCGCTGCTGGCGACGAAGCTTTTGGTGGTGTTCAGAACAACGCCTACAGCAAGATGAAGCGCTTCTACTCGAGCGCCAATGTCGGTACCACCGGCTATCCTCCTGCTCTGACTGCTGCTACTTCGAACGGTCTGGCTGCTTCAACAGCTAACTACGAAGGCTTCGGTGGTAAGTCAATGCGCCTTAGCGTTCTGAAGCAGACCATTACCGCTGGCTCGCGTAAGCTGCAAGCTCGCTGGACGATGGAAGCCGCTCAGGACCTGAACGCTCAGCACGGCCTTGACCTTGAGTCGGAACTCACCGCTGCTCTGTCAGCTCAGATCGCTCACGAAATCGACAACGAAATCCTGACCGACCTGCTGGCTCTCGCAAACAGCGTTTCGACGTATGACTTTGCTGCCCCAACTCCAGGCTTTGCACCTAACTACATCGGTGATCGTTATGCCCACCTCGGTATTCTGATCAACAAGATGGCCAATGAAATCGGTGCCAAGACCCGTCGTGGACCTGCTAATTGGCTGGTCGGTGGTCACCTGATCACCTCGATGCTCCAGAGCGCCGCTAAGTCGGTCTTCGCTCCTGCTGTTTCGGGTACCTTCGATGCTCCAATCGGTAACCGCCTCGTTGGTACGCTGAACGGTGCTATCAAGGTTTACACCTACAACTGGGGTCTCCAGGATGCATGGCAGCTGCCTTCTACTGGTTCTCCAGTCGGCATGGTGAACGCCGCTGGTGATCAGGGCGAAGACATTCTCATGGGCTTCAAGGGTGGTGCTTCGGAACTCGACAGCGGCTACTTCTACTGCCCATACGTTCCTCTGATGAGCACTGGTGTTGTTATGGACGCCAACACGTTCATGCCAGCAGTTTCCCTGATGACCCGTTACGGCAAGGCTACGTTCACGAACACAGCCACGTCGCTGGGTAACAGTGCGGATTACTACGCACGCCTCAGAGTGCAGAACGTCGCATTTAGCTGATGTTCTAAGTTGTTGTAGTACAACAACTTTTTCCAAAAGGGCGATCATTGATCGCCCTTTTTCCTTTTCATCACACTAATCTAGTCATATTCGGTGCTATTTCCTGTATTACCGTAGCAAATAGCCCACCTCATAAATCTGAAATCTAATAGTATTCAGCGCATTTCTAGTGTATAAATACACAACGCTAACTTTAGTTTGAGACAACAATGCCAAAATGGAGAAATAGGATCTGTGATAGCTGCGGGGCTGTCGAATTTACTGCATCTAAATGCAGCACCTGCTCAACTTGTACCGTAGAAATTAAAAAGAAAAATAAGATAGCTCAAGAAAAACAACACCTTGAAGATCTAGGATACCAAATTTTAAAAGAACCTGAAATGACTTCAACTGGGCACAGGCAATATTCTCTCCTCCCACCATGCTGTAAGAGAGAATTTTCACCAACGTATCCAAATATCTTGAAGCAGCTTTCTCGCGGTTCAGCAACTCCCTGTCGGTGGTGCGGGGGAGAAAAAAGAATAAACAAGGCTATGCAGGGGTATCTGCACAAGTACTCTGCTGATTATGATCTAAATCTATTTGCTGAATATGGCAAAAAAGTTAGAAGACTTTCAGAACAAACATACAAGAAAAATAAGCACATTATTAATCCTCTCAATCTAAGGCGTGGTAGAACGAGAGGTACGTTTCATCTAGACCATAAGGTTTCTGTAATATGGTGTTTTAAGAATCAGATACCTGCTGAAGTTGCATCAAGCGTCAACAACCTGCAGATGCTTCCAATGGAACAAAATTTAGAAAAGGGAAGAAAAAATATTTCAAATGAGGAAGCTCAAAAGCTACTGTACAGCAGCACGGTTTCTTCTATCCTAAATCAGCAAGTACCTGGGTGGAAGGGTAGAGTAGTTCATGACTACGAAAATGTTTTCGATGTCGAGCAGGTAACTATCCGAGAATCTGAATACTGGAAAACTCCAGATGCAGTAATTTCTCGTTTAAAATTTCAGCTAGGTGAGGCGGGAATAAGAATTGGCGCCAGAAAGCTTGAACTAAAAGAGGTTACAAAAGATGAAGAAAAGACATTCTTAGAGCGATGGCATGTTCAAGGATATGCAAGCTCTAAGAGCGCATTAGGTCTATATCTAGAATCAGAATTATTAGCTGTAATGACATTTTGCTCGCCAAGATATAAGCAGGCTATTGCGGAATATGAACTTCTTAGATACGCGGTGAGGGGAGGCTACTGCATACCAGGAGCAGCAAGCAGACTGTTTACTTCCTGGATGAAGACACACAACTTCCCAAGTGTTATTTCATATTCTCTTAACAGGTGGGGTTCTGGAAAAATGTATGAACACCTAGGATTTGAGAAAATTTCATCCTCTTTATCTCCATCATTCATTTGGCCAGATGGGAAACATCTAAAGTGGAGAGCAAGCGTTCTTCGCGCTAAAAGAACCGGTGCTGATCTAAAAACTCTCACAAAGATCCACGATCCAGGGTCAACAACCTGGCTTTTTAAAGGGAAGAGTATTTAAATTTCTACCAGCGCTTCTTGCTGCAAGAAGCGCTGGTACATAGAGCGGGCGTGTATTTTACGAATATTAAAAGCAGGATGCGTGATTAAGGAAATTTAATTGAGATGTCATGGTAGCTTCTACTAAATAGTCAAACGCTTTTGGATAGCAAATGAAGACAGCTGAGCTTTTCGAGAACACACTTGTTCCACCTAACGTAATCGGAATTCAGATTGGTCGCTTTTATGCCGATCTAGCTCACCGGGTACGAGATGCTCTTCTAGAGAAAGACAGCGAAACATTCATGACCTTAAGCTTGATGACCAACACCGATCAGCTGAATCTTCTTTTTTACTTCATACCTAAGGGTGAACCAAAGCTGACGCCTCCAACACCTGGTTCCATAATCAAGGAACTAAAGGAAAAATACAAGCTTGGTTTTCTCAAAATATCCCATTGGTTGGTAAAAGAAGGCGAACATGACTGGAGCTTTGATTTTTCTGTTGACGTTTCAGATTTTTCAGAAAACTTAAACGCCATCGCCACGGCGATTGAGAAGTCCTTTACCGCGAATATTGGTGGCATTGAGTACACCATAAACAAAGCGCCGTGATCTCAGCTTCTCAGACTGCATGGTCACAAATACATTTACCGTATTATTGGATTCACAATGAAAACAAAAGAACTTTTTGAAACATCTCTTCTACCTCTTAACGCGCTAGCTATCCAGCTTGGTAGGTTCTTTGCTGAACTGTCAAAGAACATTAATAAGGCGTGCTTGGAAAAAGATACAGGTTGCATCACGCAGGCAGATGCGTGCTTTGACACAGAAGCGCCAACCTTGGAATTCGTGGTTGACTTTCAGGCTTCACCTGCGCTCAAGCCTCCCAGTTTTCAGGCTCTTGCGAAGAAGCTGCTGAAAGATATGAAACTTATTAATCTTAGCATTGACAGATATTCGTTGACCCGTGCTCGACCGCGCGGCGCGATCAGCGTCACCGAGTGGCGCTACACATTCATGATTGAGCTTGGACACCACCTTGGTGAAATGGAAGACGAAGAGTTCTTTGCATTTTTGGACAAAATGACCGATGCATTTAAGAACTCAATCGGCGACGTGCCTTACTCCATAAATTGTTGACCTAGCTTTAGGATAGGTTTTTACGCTGTCTAGATACAATAGATCATGGCTAAAGATCTATCACATCTCATCTCTGTAAGAGACAGCTTGAGACAGCTTGAGACAGAAGCTCAAGCTTCATACTCTTCGCGGTGCGAAGTCTGTTATAAACTTCTCAACAAATGGTCAGTAACCCACCACAGCATCTATGGCTGAGCGCATCATTCACCTACAACCTAAGCACTATGATATTCCAGGAAGAGACCGGGAATCAGATATAGGGCAGGCTGTCGACGCCGCCATCAAAGAAGCGGTGACCCTTGTTGGAGCGGTTCCATCTAGTCGATTTGATCCGCATGATTACTTCTTAGATGGCTACTATCATGAGATCAAGAGCTCTGCTGGAACCTGGCTTTCTATTCCCAACTCAGAAGTTGAGTTCGCTCTAGCCGAGATTGAAGCCGGAAGAGATGTTGTCTACGACATCGTTTTGCAGCTTGATCTCCACAGCGCCCGCTTTCTTGGTCAGATTTCGTTCAGCACCTTCAACAACTTTGTTGAACCATCAAAGTTTATGAAGTGGAGGTTGCTTGAAAGTGGATGGGTGCAGGAAAGAAGTTACCGCGTACCACTTAGCAAGGTGCTACCGCTTTTAACCTAAAACAGTGTTTGCACGTAGGAGCAACTGGATACAATATCTTATGCTCCTTTTCTATAGGAGCAACTATGAACTTTGAACCCGGTATTGATTTTACAGTCGAAGGCGATTGGGCAGCTGACATCCAAGACATGCACACCAAGTTCGGTGTCAACAAGGTTGTTCAAACACTAAGTGATGCGCAGCTTCGTGACTACCTCAAGTTCCGTCTTGACATGGTGCAGGAGGAAGTCAATGAGGCTCATCAAGCATATGCAAACAAGGATGCCGACGGTGTTGTTGATGCGCTGATTGATGCCATCGTCTTTGCAATTGGTACGCTTGATGCCTTTGAAGTGGATGCCTATGAAGCATGGGCTCGTGTGCATGAAGCCAACATGGCGAAGGAACCTGGTGTCAAGCCTGGTCGACCCAATCCCTATGGGTTTCCTGACCTCATCAAGCCTGAAGGTTGGAAGGCTCCAACTCATGAGGACAACGTCGGTCTGATCCCTAGGGCTCTTAAGGAGTAACCATGGGAAAGCAAGTAGATGGCGAGAAGAGGTTTGGACCTTTTAGGTGGGGCAAGGTTGGTTGGAACCCTATACGGTTAGTTCTTTCTTCAGGTGATAACTGGGAAGAAAAGGAAGACCCTAATCTTACCATCTACGCGTTTGGATGGGCAGCAAAAGTAGAGCTGCCTAGAATGATTCGCCACTACAGAGTTAAGACCAAGGCAACCACTTGGAATGCAGAAACAATCGCGAGGATAGGCAGAGACTGGTACTACAGCTGCTACCCTCGTGAGTATGGATTTAGCCTCCATGAAGGTTTTCTCCAGGTATTCTATGGAGTCCGGCGTGAGGATGGTTCTGGTGAAAGCAAAGAGTGGTCTTGCTTTCTGCCTTGGACCCAGTGGCGTCTGATCCGCCGGACATTCTTCACACCTGCTGGAGATCTTTTCTGCCACATTGATGAAAAAGCAGATTTTGATAAAGTGCGGGAAGTAGAAAAGGCAGTACCAAAGATCAGCTTTGAAGTTCAGGATTATGATGGCACTAAGGTTGTCGCAACCTGCTTTCTAAAAGAAACTGAGTATAAGCTGGGAACTGGTTACTTCAAGTGGATTTCGCTCTTTAGGAAGTCCAGGATTTGGCGATCAGTTGACATTAATTTCTCTACTGAGACCGGGAAAGAAAAAGGCTCATGGAAGGGAGGAGTACTTGGTACTGGGTGTGAAGCACTGCCGCATGAAAACTGTGAGGACGCATTTAAGCGCTTCTGCCAGCAGGAGCATTACTCCAAGTACGGCTCATATCGACTGAAGTTTTTGGGAAGAGTAGATGCACTATAATCAACTGACTCCCGCTGAAGCTGAGCGTCTTGCCCTTCTCATCGAGGAGCTGGGTGAGGCACAGCAGATAGCTGGCAAGATCCTTCGCCATGGCTACGAAAGTGTCAACCCATTTGAGCCATCTTATACCAATCGCCAGCGGCTTGTGCAGGAGCTTGGTGACATCCTTGTCGTCCTAGATTTTCTCATCGATAGCGATGATATTAAACAGTCTGACCTAGATGATCGTAAGCGCGTAAAGCACCACAAGATTTGGGATTGGCTGCACCACCAGAGCAAAAATACCCGTGAATAAATATCTAACGCCAAAAATCACGGGAATCATATGCGCCGAATTCAAATTTTGAACATCACCCAGTCGGGAGTAAATCCTGGAACCTTCACAGTTGGTTCCCACCCCGACAATCCAAGTGGAAACTGGACCGCCATTTTTCAGGGTAAAAATTACAGAGATGCTGCTGGAAATTCTCTTCCTTTTTACACAGTCGCAAGTGGCGAAACGCCTCCAGCAGGTTACTCACTTATAAAGGCAACTACCTTTAGGGTGGTGGATAATGCAAGCTATGAAGGCACCTACACGGTATTCACACAGCCATCGATTAGCGGACTGCCATCTTCACAGTTTTCTGCTGGACAGACAGTTATTCGCGTAAATGAACCAGTTGGTCCTCCAGCAACCGCGTCGCACCTGACTTCTGGTTTTATTACCAACGTAAGCACCTACTTTCTATTTGTTGTAGGTCAAAATCCAATCATTGTTCCGCCTCAGACAATCATTGAAGATCGACCTATCGATTTTCCAGGAAATTCATTTACTGGATGGGGAGAAATATTTCTACAAAACCTAACAAGACAGGCGCAGAATTTCGCAGGATCATCAGCCCCCACTTCTCCGTTCGTTGGTCAAACGTGGTTTAACACCACAACGTCAGAGCTTAGGGTTTGGAACGGCGCAACTTGGACATCCTTGGCGGCTGCATCTTCTGTTTCTGGGTCTTTTAGGCACACGCAATCCGTGGCAGCTTCAACATGGACAATAAACCATAATCTGAATGCATCCAGCCCGTTCATTGTTGATGCCTCCTTTTTCGTTGATGTTGGGGCAGGGGAGTTCAAGCCAATTCTACCGTCAGACGTAACGTACACTTCAGCAAATCAGCTAACTGTAACATTCACTACCACGTACTCAGGGTACGCTTTAGTCAGGTTGTAATACATTTCTGTTTGGGTTGTGATATAATCCAGATTATGAATTACACACTTATACAGGCTGTTGGTGGTGATCCTGAAATTTACGGCTACACCGTCCAGGGTGGAGGTCAGGTTCGTCGTGAATATGGTTCCACGCCAAACGGAAATCCGATGAGTGGTCGGTGGGTTTACCGTGATGAAACTGGAAAGTTGGCTGACTTCAACCAGTTCCGCAATGACCTCTTCGAGCGCAACAATCTTCGCGAGACACCATGAATATCTTTGTTCTTGACCAAAATCCATATGAAGCGGCTCAGTTTCATTGCGATCGTCATATTTGCAAGATGATCTTGGAATATGGACAGATGCTGAGCACCGCTCACCGTCTTCTTGATGGTACGCTGCAGGAATGGGTCGTACACAACCCTGACACCAATAAACCAAAGCGTCTTCGCCATTGGGCACTACCTGGTGAAGTATGCACGCCCGAGCTTCAAGAGATGTTCTTCGATGAAGAGGATGACGATGGTCTTCAGACCAAGATCAGTAAGTGGGTTGTGAAGGTCACCAATCAGAAGTGCTACAGGGTCGCGCACGCAAATCACCCCTGCTCAGTGTGGACCCGAGCGACTGACGCCAACTACCACTGGCTCTTCTGCCTATATGACGGGGCGTTGCGTGAGTACGCCTCGCGCTATGGTAAGGTACACTCAGCTGCGCGCATCGCCGATTTTCTGTCTAAGGCACCAAGCCGCATCAAGAGAGGTCAGTTAACGCCCTTTGCACTGGCGATGCCGGAGGAATACAAGCATGATGACCCTGTTCAGGCGTATCGCCGCTTCTACGTCGGCGTTAAGGCGCGCTTTGCGAAGTGGAAAAACAGTCCAGTCCCAGACTGGTTCAAGTATTCAATGGAGAGGCAAGATGCCACCAATCTCGCAAGAGCGGCTTAACTGGATTGGGGCCCGTCTGTTCATCCTTGCTCGCACCGTGCAAACGATGCGCCGTGATGGTCTGCGGACAGCTAACCGCTATTTCACTGACCGTCAGCAGGAAGCTCACGCCATTTTTGTCAAGGCAATGCAGGACCTAAACTCCGAGCGGTTAGCGCTTATGATGGAGCGGGCAGCTATCGAGGAGTACCTGCAGGAGAACAGTCTTGGGAGCTGACCTTCGGCGTATTCTTGTCATTGATATAGAATGCACCTGCTGGGAAACGCGCGAGGAGCAGGGAGATAGACCAAACGAGATCATCGAGATTGGTATTTGCGAGCTTGATCTTGTAACTGGAAAGATCACAGATCCTGATAGCTACGTCGTCAAGCCACGCTTCACTGAGGTATCTCCTTTTTGCACTCAGCTTACAGGTTGGACACCACAACAGATTGCTGAGGGTGGGGATATTGGTGATACGCTCAAAGCCATCAAGCAAGACTACTCAATCAACAAGTTCACTATGTGGTGTTCGTATGGTGAGTTTGATCGTATAAAGCTTGGATCTGAGGGACGCGCTTCGGTTTCTGGTCTCTATGGCATCCACCGCAACGACAACCCATTCGCGCAGATGAGAAGCCATCTCAATATCAAGACCCTCTTTGCTATCAGGAAGGGGCTTCGAGATGAGGTAGCGATGGTCAAGGCGCTGCGCATAGCTGGACTGGAGCTGGAGGGTCGGCACCACAACGGCGCTGATGACGCCTTTAACATCGCCAAACTGGCACGGATGGTTCTGCGGTGAAGCTTGGTCGCTTTTGGCCAAATCCCTGGCCTTATCCGCATGAACTTGGGGTAGGACTTCGCCTTACGGGCTACCCGACCTGTGAGGAACATTTTCTACAGTTCCTGTATGCGCAAAGCTGCAATCCTATTGCAGCTCGCCGAATTCTAAAAGGGCTCAAAGAGAAAGGCGAGAAGCTCACTACTGTTCAGTCTTCTTTTAATTTTGAGCTACTCGGAAACGAATTCCAACAGCTAGGTGTAAAGATGCAGATCATCCCTCCGGTTGAACAACCCAACAACACGGATATTGACTGTGCCGCACTTTTCATGTGCGCCCGCGGCGACGTGGAAACTGAAGCCAAGAAGCTATCAGAAAATCAGTTTTTGAAACCTCAACAAATTGAGGAAGCGCGTAGAAGAGCACAGGAAACTGGTAAGCTGGACTCAGCCACACTTGGTCCTTACTCTTGGGTTGCTAAACAGAACACCTAGATAGCATCTTCTTTTCCTGTTTCTTCTGGCTCAGGAAGTGCAGGTTCAGGAAGGTAGATTACGTTTCCGAAGTCATCTGTTGTTTCAAATGGGAGTGGTATCTTGTAAGTCATTCCTGGCCTAGGAACTACTTTCCCATTGAGCTCGTCAAACGCCACCATCAGGTGGCGAAGTTTTTCCTTTGAGAGGTTATGTCTGCCTTTAAGGCGCATAACGGCCTCAATAGTTTCAGTCGGGCGAAAGGTATGAAGAACATGTTTGTACATGTTCATATTTATATCTGCTAAAAGGCTATTTCAGAAGCGTCGGCTGTCTAGGATTAAATGACAGGCGGTAACAGCTTAGTCAGTAGCCAGCTTCATAAATAGGTCTATATGTGTATGGGCCTATTCCATGTCAGACTTTAACACCAAAACCACGCATGATCTTTGGGTAGATGCTAGGCAGTTTGAGATTTCTCTTACCCGCCCATCTCCGACTTCACTATTGATCACAGTTTCTTACCCAACAACCATGACGGTTGCAGAGGGTGCAGTTATTCTGTTGCATGACCGACCCCTCAAGGTTTCCAACTATCCACGGGATGGTGAAAGATACACTGGGAGCACCGACTTTTCAGTTCCTGCTGACAAAATCGAGGGAGTTGATGGTGCCCACGTAGTAGCATTTTACTCGCACATTCTTGGGGCACCACTTCCAGGCACGCCCAATGCTGCAACTGGAATGTCAACATTTGAGTTGACAGTTAACAACACGCAGTCAGATACTCTCTACTACGCCTCTGTTCACGCGTGCTCTAACATTCTTCAGTACTATCCGCTGGGAGTTCAAACCTATCCGCTTGAAGCCAGCCGAATAGAAAAGGACAGCTCATCTTACTCAGGCAACATTCCTTCTCTGCCTGAAGCTCCTGTTTCTCCATCTCCTGGAATGGTTTACCACGACAAGGGGTTGAACATAGTTCAGTACTGGACTGGAAGTCAGTGGATACCAACTCGTTCCGACAGCATTATGTCAGGGCCCAACAATCCTGGGTCCATTGGCCAAACATACTTTTTAACTACCCAGGGTAGGTTGAAGATATTTGATGGGGCTACATGGGTAGACGCTAACTCCCAAAACCTTCAACTGCAAGTACCTGGTCCGGCCTGGGTTCCAATAGCATCACAATCTTCTGGTATCTCGCTGCCAGAAACTGCGGGTGTTGGTGATTTCTTTTGGAACTTTACCACTCAAAGAGGCCAGTACTGGAATGGAGTTGAATGGGTATTCCCCAGCTCGGCAAATTCACTTTTCAATAGGCCACCGTTAACACCAGCATTTACTGCTCCTCTTATTGCTGACAGCGTTGATGCACCTGCTCCTTATGTTGGTCAGCTTTTCTATAATACTTCTTCAAAAGTTCTGAATGTTTGGACGGGAACAACTTGGCAGCAGGCAAACACAGATCAACAGGGAACGCCAACCACTGATAAGGTCGCTATCGGAACAGACGGGTCGTATGATGAACGGGTTCGACTTATCAAGATACTGAAAAATCAGCTTGGGTGGCCTGTCATGTGCGTTGAACTGAAGGAAGAGCAGTTCAACATCGCCATAGATAACGCGCTTGATACTTACAGACACCTGTGTGATGGAGCGTATACAAGAAAATACATCATGTTTACGCTTATTGAAGGTCAACAGGTTTACTACCTTAATTCTGCTGCTGATGGCACTGACAAAATCGTAGGCATCAACAAGATCCATCGCCTAAATATTCTAGGCGCCAACGCGCTGAACTGGGATAGTAACATCTACTTTCAAACATTTCTAAATCAGTACTACAGTTCCGGATACACCGACGTTCTATCAATCCACCTCGTGCACGGACTTTCAGAGGACTTTCAGCGAATATTTGCCGGTGACATGATGTTCCAGTGGGACGAACCAACGCGTGAGCTACTAGTGACGCGCAGAATTGCTCGAAATGAAAAGGTCATCATTGAGGCATACTGTGAGAGAACCGAACAGGAACTGGTGCTTGACAGATACTCGAAGCAGTTTATACAGAACTGGGCGCTTGCAGAGTGCAAGGAGCAGCTGGGGCTAATTCGCAGCAAGTTTAGCTCAGGCACCCCAGGAGCACAAGGACCGATAAACCTCAACGGCGAAATGCTTATCAGTGAAGCACGACAGGACATGACTGAACTTCGTGAACAGCTACTGAACAATGAGTTTGGTGGTGGTGGTATCGGGCATGGTAACACCAGTTTTTTGATTGGATAGTTACATTTTTGCATAAATATGTCACACTTCTACTTCACAGGAGATCATTGTGCCAGAACGCAAAAAGCCAATCAATCGTGCTGATCAGCGCAAATTCCATGTCATCTACAAAACCACTTGTACCATTACGGGTAAGTGGTATATTGGGATGCACTCTACTGACAACCTCAATGACGGTTATCTTGGCAGCGGACAAATTCTATCACGCAGTGTTAAGAAGTATGGAAAAGAGAACCATGTGTATGAGATACTTGAACAACACCCATCTCGAAAAGCAGTTGCCAATAGGGAAGAAGAACTGCTGACTAAGGAACTCCGCGCCGACCCATTGTGTGTGAATGTTGCAGGTGGTATTGGCCATGCCCCGGGTCATCGTAACACAGAGGAAAGCAAAAGGAAGAACTCTGAAGCTTCAAAACAGATGTGGGCCAAACGTAAAGCAGACCCAACTGCGATGGCTGAGCACATCAAGAAGATCTCCACACCTGAAGCTGCAGCAAAAAGGGCCAAAGCAAACACGGGCAAGAAGCGCACTGCCGAGCAACTAGCTAACCTTCAGGCCGGCCAACAGCGCTACTACTCCTCAGTATCCCAAGAAGTTCTCATCGAGCGCGGCCAGAAAGCAGCAGCAACAAAGAACCAACGCGGCACCAACAGAGGCGGCCGCCCAAAGGGCATTCCTATGTCAGAGACTGAAAAGCTAGCACTTGGTGCCCGAATGAAGGGCAACAGCCCGCTAAGCCGCCGTGGTATTTGTACTGGATGTGGTAAGGAAACTACGTTGGTTGCGCTAAATAGGTATCACACTAAATGTAGTTAGCATGCCGACACCAATCACAGTCCCAACCTTACCAATCACTGAGTGCCCTGATGGCGCTGGGTCATTCAACACTCAGCCAAATGGTGGGTTGCCAGCAAATCAGCCAACGCCATCTAATCCGTATGTTCCTCCTGAGCTTTGTACAGGAGATTTTAGGATTTCGCAAGGTGACTGCTATACTGTTGAAAACCTTTATCAAGAAAGTCTTGCCGCCGAAAACCTAAACATCAGTGGAGCAAACATCAACGTGTTCAAGCTGCTTGGTGTGCATGAACAAGGTAGACTTGTAGATGTGACAGGCGATGGTCACGCTATCTCGTCAAGTGGCAATGCTGAAGCTGCGTTTGACTCTCTTGCATCAGCTTGGACAAGCTCAGAAACGGGTCTTAGTGTTCTTACGGTACCTGCTTGGATTGGATATGATTTTGGTCCAAGGAAGACTACCTATGGTCTTCCAGAAACAGTGCCGTTCACTCCTGCTGCACAGCACATCACGTCATTTCGTATTTCGCAGCCAGGCCCGGTAAGAGCCAGACAGGTAAGAGTAGAACGCTCTACTGGTGGATACAAAGTAGATCAGTCAAAGGTGCTGTTCACGGGTGCTGGCAATGGAAGTATTACCTCCTTTAGACCTGGAATAGAAAGTAGGCCAGGCGCGTTTATGCTGGTTGCTGCAAATTCAACAACCTTCAGCGTAACGTTTACCTCATCAACTGGTACAAGTATTCTTGGGGTCGCTACAGTTGGTCAGCAGTTCAACTCACCAGTGGGTTCATTCACCGTCCTTAATGGAAACATACCCTTTGCTGCAGGTGATTTTTTTACCGTTCCTGTTGAGCTTGATTGGTACAGGGTTGATGTGGTTAACCTACCAGACGTTCCGTCTGCCCTCATCAACATCAAGCAGTCAAGCGCCTCACGCTTCTGGAGACTGGTGCCAACCGTCTTTGTTGGTGGCCCTTCAAACGCGTGGGTAGTTGACAAGATAGAGCTGTTTGATTTCCAAGCGACAAGGCTTGATAACATCCAGGATACGTTTTGGATGGAAAATCGTGATCGCGACTACGCTAACACCAGCATTCAGCTGAAGGCCGCGTATCAGCCATTTGACGGAATGGGAGATCTAACTAAGTTTGTCTTCCAGATAGCTGACATCTACACGTTCACTCTGTCTTTTGCTGAGATGGTTCGTGCACTTGGTCGTCCTATAGTTGTAGGAGACGTTATTGAGCTTCCTGCTGAGCTGCAGTACGATCACAACTTAAAGCCTGTGCGGAAGTTCCTTGAGGTAAATGACGTTGCTTGGTCGTCAGAAGGTTACACCACTGGTTGGAAACCAATTATGTACCGAGTAACGGCGCAGCACCTGATACCCGGGCAAGAGCATCGTGACATATTGGGAACAGCCGATACGCAAAAGTACATCATTGACGATGGTTCGTTCTTTGACGGTATTCAACAGATACAAACCGCGCAGTTGACCGTAACCGAGGCCAATCAGGCAGAAGCAGAACAGAGAGTACCTGAAAAGGGCACCAACGTTCGTGAGCTTGCTTCAGGAGCTGACATGGCTAACCGCCCAGGAAGCTATGATGGTAGAGGTAAGTACGTTGAGGATGGTTTACCACCTGACGGACAGCCATATGAAACTGGCTTTAAGCTACCCGATGTTGCTGGGCAGACCGATGGATCATTCTTCAGGCTGGAATATCCGCCTGAAATGAAGATTGCAGCCCGTCTCTACAAGTTCAGCTCGGTCAAGAACAAGTGGATCTACGTTGAAACTGATCGCCGGACAATAAATAGTTCTCACAAACCGTCACATCAAGAGATCTTCAATGCACCAAAAATTATATCAGCAACAGGCAAGATCGTGTAATAGGCGCCCCCTCAATGAAGATGGATCTATACCTGACTGCCTTCAGTGTGGAAAACCAGCCAGAAAACACGAAAACAGAAATAGGTGGTTTGCTACCTGCGGTAATAAGTTATGCTCTGAAGGACTGAGAATACAAAAGATGATTACTACAAAGCAGGATCCTTCTTACAAGGAAACAGCAATTGCATCAGCACATAAATCAGTTGCCACTATGAAAAATACTTTCGTGGATGGGATATCTGTGTTACACCTAAAGGCATTGAAAATTAAAGAGGCAAATTCAAAAATCGGGGTAGATGGATTATCGGGATATCAACGTGCTGCGAGAAAAGCTGCACCCAAGGTAAGGCTCACCAATGAAAATATGGGCAATTGGATCCCAAGAGACAAACAAAGTGATTTTAGAAAATATGAACTGGCAGTTAGACGTTTCCAAAATAAATTTGATTTATCGCAATTGCCGCATATTGAGAAGCGCGGGGCACCGGGTACGCCCGGTGCCCACAACATAGATCATAGATTTTCTATTCAGGAAGGTTTCAGGCTGAATGTAGATCCTGAAATCATTGGTCACATTTGTAATCTTGTCTGTATTCCTTGGGAACACAATTTATCTAAAAACAAAAGATGCGATATCACGTTAGAACAGTTGCGCCACGCAATTGATGAATATCAGCGCTCGCTAACGGACAAGCTATGAAGGTAACTGAACTTCTATCAGAGGAACGTGAGTACTGGGCAGACTACCCAAGTTTGGCTTCGAGCAAGAGCTTCGCCAGCAACGTCAAGAGCGATGTTGCCGAAAAGTTCAAGATCTCGGAGCGTAGCATCTCGGTGAAGCAGTTCCTGCCCCAGATCGACAAGTTCGTGCAGCACTGGACAATCAAGATCCCTAAGAAGGTCAAGGGCAACGAGGAGTTCTTCATGTCAATGCTCACCAAGCTGCTGACTGCCAACCTCAAGGAGCGCTTCAAGAAGCTTGAGCTCCGTTCAAGCTGGGTTGATAAAAACCAGGGCACCGTTCGAATCAACTTTAACCTTGAAGAAAAATGAAAGTAACTGAGCTTTTTGAAAGTGGTAGCTTCAAAGGCCACACCTATGTTTTTGGTAACTATCCAACTTCGCGTGATAGGGGACTTGCGGCTCTATACAACACCATCATTCCCAATATGTCTCGTATCTTCAAGATACCAGTAGCCAACTTCAAGGTACAGTCTGACCATCGACTTCCGTGGATTTACACTAGTCGTTCAGTTCGTCCTTATTCTACAGAAAGATGTCTGATGCAGGTGCTACTTCGTAAGAAATCGCTAAATGCTGACTTGATTAGTAGTATGTTACCAAAGCTTCTTAGAGCTGAACTAAGTAAGCACTTTGTTGATGTTGATGTTTCAGACGTTAAGCTGCTTGATCCTACACAGCACCATGTTCCAGGGTTTGACCTTCCATTGCGTATTCAGCTTAGCTTCAGGACTAAGTATCCGCCTGACTGGTTAAAGTGGGACAAAGAAAGGTACGGTATCAAATGAGACAAACGTTCAAACAGTTCATAGAGGAAGGTGCTGTTAGAAAGGTAACTACTAAGGACGTTATTGAAACTCGAAGAAAACTTGGACATGTGCTCAAAGATGGCAAAGAAGAACTTGCGCGTAGTCTAAGGGTTGTGCCATCAAGTGTTAGCACTACTATGCCTGAGATTTCCATAAACCTATCGTCGGGAACCACTGCTCTTTTCGTTACGCCGTCAGACAAGCAAAAGCAGCTTGGTCTTGGACTGGACTGGTTCAAGCTAAACATGAAGCGTGTAGATAGTCTGTTTAGAAGCATCTTCACAGAAAGATTTGCTGAAGCCGGATATAAGATAGATGAAGTTGTAGCAAAAGAGCGTTCTTGGACATATGGAAAAGAAACTCGCCAGTTGGTTATCTCAGTCAAGTTGTCAGAAAAATGATCACATTTAAACAGTACATCAGTGAAGGTTTTCTTGTAGATCAGCGTGAAAAGATGTACGCTGTGAAGAACAGCATCGTCAAAGCTATTAAGACGCCATCATTCAAGGTAGGAGTAGCACGTGCATCACTTGATGGTGAACGCGGAATAAAGTGGATAATTTTTTATCGACTGCCAAAAGATCATTTTTTGGGCAATGATGTTCTCATGAACATTTTTATGAAGGTCGTGAAGCAAGAGCTTGATAAAAATTTTGAGGAATGGAAGCTGAGCAGTGCTGAAATACAGAACTGGGAAGGTGAGCCAACAGTATTTGTGCGCTTATTTCTTCCAGATGGAGACGGCTTACTACCGTAAATAATACCATGATAAACTACTATCACTACGAAGGCCAACTTAAAAGCTATTTGCTACAGCTCTGTAGCATCTTTTATGGCTTGCGCGTCAAAACTGGCAAGGGTGAATGCGATGAGCAGCAGTTCATCACTGTTCCCATTGTCATAGGTCACAAGGACAGAGTTGTTGCCGCCATCATGGCCGGCAACACTCAGAACAGAACGTTCAGTCTTCCCACTATGGCCGTGCATCTTCAGAACATAGCGCTGGCCCCAGAAAGAAGAAGAACCCCAGGAATGATCGATCAGCGAGTCACCATGCCAGTGGGAGGAGTTTTTCCTACCGATCTCACTGTGATAAAGCGCGCTGCACCCGTTCCTTACAACGTCACAGTAGAACTGACAATCTACGCGTCCAACACAGACCAGATGCACCAGATACTTGAGCAGATCCTGGTACTTTTTAATCCTGACGTGCAGATACAGAAGTCAGACGGCCCATTTGACTGGACAAAGCTTACAAAAGTTGAGCTAACTGACATCACCAATGAGGAAAACTATCCAATTGGAACTGAACGTAGAATCGTGCAGTGGACGCTCACGTTTGAGATGCCAATTTATCTGAGCATCCCGATGGGCGTCAAGGACGATCTAGTCAGGAAGATCATTATCCAGATAGGTGATATGGGAAGCATGCAGATTAATGAGGTAGACGCCGCTGGAAATATAACACGCTTTGATGAAAAGCTGGCAGAGATACGTTACGACACCACTACGCAGCCGCCAACCGTTTCAGTTGGTTCTGATAGAAATGGCGATGGTGTAATTGACCAGTCTGAAACCACCGTCACTGAGACTACCATAGAACAGATAAAGCCACCTAAGGGCCCCACTCCTCCTGAACCAACGTCATTACCATGAAGCTCATTCGACTGCTTGAATCAGATTGGAAGTTAATTAGAAGTCAGGGAGATCAAATTCTTGCTGAGCTGCAGCGTGCATTTAAGTGGCACACTGAGTACACGCCAGGAACTGACTTTATTGATCATGTCAGTTTCCATTTGGACATCCCAGATGATATTGACGCTGAGCATTTCCTGTTTACGGTAAAGATGATAGATAAGCTAATAGTCCCTTTGACCAAAAAATACCTAGGCAGAGGCTGGGAGCCGATGGAAATAAGAATTAAACCAAAGAACCTTTCAGCTTTTTCAATAAGTAAAGAGAACATCGTGAATGTCTTAAAAAACTTTAGTGGGCTAAAGCTTCTTATTGTGATACAGCGAATTGATTAAGGAAATCTGTTCATGTCTTTGACGTTTAAAAAGTTTCTAGAGGACATTACTGTTGACGATACAGCATATGGCCCTGATGAAAGCCAAGATTCGGTGCTTTACGCTCAGAGCCTGATAATGCAGGCGGGGCGTGGTGATCTTGGACGTAAGTGGAAAGATCTAGATGTGATCTTTCCACTACAGGGATTTAAAGTAGTATGGGGCAATAAGTATATTTGGTGAAACTAACATTCTACTTGTGGACACAAGAGACTTAACAGATTTACCTCTGCCTCCTGGTGTGTCACTTGGAAGCTATCTTAAAAACAAAAACAGAATTGCTGTAAGTTTGAGGGTAGTGAAAGGCAAACACAAGCTTCCAGTTTCAGCGGATAAAGGTGAGTTTCTGTACGGGCTCAAAACTGATCTTCTGGCAAGTCATGAAAATTATCGAGGCCGAGGCCTCGCGCCTCAGTTGTATGCCTCACTTGCTAAAGCTGGTCAAGTTCTTTTTAGCTCGACTTATCAAACTGGCGGTGGAAAAAAGACCTGGCTAAAGGTTGTAGATCTAGTTAAGTCACAGGGTGGAGAAGTTGTGGTTTTTATAATGCAAGGTTCAGCTGACGATTTTTTAAAAAGATATCAGAAAAAGTACAAAACGGCTAACAACATTAAGACGTTGAACGCCACAGATTCTTTAAAGCACAAGATCGATGGGGTGATAGTTTTTGGGCCTTTAACAGAGCTTGAGAAAATAGCGTATTCTATGTATGATGCATTTTGGATAGTTGGTCCTGCAGGAACTTTTGACAGATTTAAAGAAATGGCTCTTAACGTGAAGTGATGTCACCCGACTAAGGGAAAACGGACGCTTTCATAAATACTTCAGCACACAATCAAGGGTAACACACTTCTTACCCATAAAGGAGAAAAAAATGCCAAGTTTAAGCTCACCAGGAGTAAGCGTCTCAGTTGTGAACGAGAGCTTCTTTATTCCTGCCTCAGCAACAACAGTTCCTCTTTTCTTTATCGCCACAAGATCTGGAAAAACTCAACCTAATGGTATCACTCAAGCAGCAGGCACATTAGAGGCTAACGTCGTCAGAACAGTTACCTCTAGAACACAGGCTCTTGAGCTTTACGGCGTTCCAGATTTTCGTCGCGATATCTCAGGTAATGAGTATCATGGAGACGCTAGAAACGAATATGGTCTTCTGGCTTTGCATCAGTTCCTAGATGTTGGAAACCGTGCATATGTCGTTAGAGCTAATATCGATCTAAATGATGAACCACGCACCTTCATGAGCCTTGGCACTCCAGGGCTGCAGCCAGGTTCTGTTGTTTTCAATGGTATCGGTAATGGCACAATGTCTGGAATTCAAGGCGCGAGCCCACAAGCTGAACCACAGATTATCACGGTGACATTCAAAACTCCATCATCATTCTCAGTAACTGGAACTGTTTCTGGGTATATTGGCGAGGGTGCTGTTGGTGTTTCATTCAACTCCACTGTTGTGACATTTACCGTCAGCAATGGGTCAACACCTTTTGCAATTGGTGATAAGTTCAATTTCCAGCTAGTATATGTTGCTACGCCAGGAACTGGAAACGCCGGGAATGGCAGACTAAATGGACTTGTTGCAGACACCCTAGCTATCGATGAAACCTTCACTGTCACATTTACGTCACCCACAGCGTTTACCGTAGTTGGTTCAAATTCTGGTCCAACTGGTTCCGGTGTGGTTAACGCACCGTTTGACAACAACCGAATTAACTTCACGGCTGTTCAGGGAACGGTTCCATTTGCGGCTGGTGATACGTTTATCGTAGACGTAAATCCAGTTACTATTTCATCTCCACTGGGTGCAAATGATGCTGCTCGCAGAGCTGCTATCGCTACCGCGCTACAGGCAGCAATCAACAGCAACACTGAAGTCCGTTCACCTCTTTATGAGTTTAATCTTCTGCTCTGCCCTGGCTACCCTGAAGTCGTTGATGAACTGGTAGCTCTAAACACGGCTGTTAAGGAAGAGGCTCTGGTACTTGCTGACACCCCAGGGTCTATGACCCCTGAACAAGTTGCCCAGTGGGCTCTGTCTTCATCACGTTTCACGAGCACCAATGTTGCGTACTACTATCCATGGTGCGTTATGTCAAACATCGATGGCAGAAACGTTCTTGGCGCGCCATCTGGTACAGCTCTCAGAACGATTGCCTACAGTGACACGGTCGCATACGTCTGGACAGCTCCAGCGGGTGTTTCACGTGGTGCTATAACTGGTGTTTCTAAGGTAGGTTACTTTACTGGAACACCTGGAACTGCAACTACCTTCGTTGAAGTAAGCCTCAACGAAGGACAGCGCGATAATCTGTACGAATACGACAAGAACATCAACCCAATTATGTTCTTCCCAGGACGAGGCCTATTGGTTTGGGGTCAAAAGACATCTGCTCCAGCTGCATCAGCCTTAGACCGCGTCAACGTTGCGCGCCTGGTAATGTACCTGCGTCGAGCTCTTCGTAAGGGCGCGCTGCCATTCGTGTTTGAGCCCAATGATCAGATTACTCGAGACAACCTGAAGGCGGCGGCTGATGGTATCATGAGTGACATCTTGGCTAAGAGAGGTTTGACTGACTTCGCATCTTACTGCGACGCAACTAACAACACTCCTGACAGAATTGACAGGAACGAGATCTATTTGGATGTTGCTATCAAGCCAACAAAAGCTGCAGAATATATCTACATCCCAATTCGCGTTGTAAACACTGGGGCTGACATTTAAGTCAAGCACTAACCTTAATAAAGAAAGGGCTTAAAAGCCCTTTCTTTTTTTACTGAGATAAATATACATAGCAGTGTGAAGGATTTATTGCTATGTCAAATTTACTTGTGTGCCAGGTGTGTTCCTATTCTCATCCAACCATGATCTCCCCATCGCATCTTAAAACTCACGGGATGACGGGTGCTCAATACAAGGAAAAGTACCCAGGTTTTAAGCTTAGAATTCAAACTGAAGAAAGTCGTAAAAAGCAGGCTGAAAGCAAAAAGGGTAAAGAGCCGTGGAACAAAGGTAAAACTACTGGGAAAAATGAAAAACTTTCTGCTTCAAAGAGGGGAAAACCTAACTTAAAACTGCAGGGGCAAAAACGCACGCAGCAGCAGAAGGAAAATATATCGGCAGCAACAAAACTGGCGATGTCAAGAATTACACCTGAGGAAAAAGCAATCCAGTCAGAAAACAAAAGAGTAAAGCGTCAAGAACTGATTACTTCAGGCTGGATTAGCCCGTTGAAAGGTACCGTATGCCCCCAACATGTCAAAGAAAAGATTAGATCAACTACCTTGACAACCTTTGCTAAAAAACGAAATGAATGGCTGCAAGAGCTTGACGCTCGCCTAGCTGCCGACAACATAACAGCTTTATCTTTAACAGCGCAAAATGTAAATTTAGTTTGCAATAACTGTCAGACAAATTTTACATTCACACGTCAGTATTTTTCTCCCAGTTCTCAGCTTTACCATAATAGCAGAATAGAAAAAATTTGTCCAAGCTGCTACCCAAGAGAAGTTAAAAAATCTAAACTGGAAGTAGAATTACTAGAATGGTGTCGTTCTGTTAGACCAGATCTTCAAATACTTAGTGGAAATAGGACAGCTATTTTTCCCTATGAGTTAGACATCTGGATACCAGAGCTAAAAATTGCAATTGAGGTGACTGGCACATATTGGCATACTGAGAAAGTTGCAGAAAAGTACAACAGAACAAAATACCATCTTTATGAAAAGTACCTTAAGTGCAAGGAAAATGGTATTCGCCTTTTTACAATTTACGAGGATGAGATTGTCACGCAGCGACAGATAGTTTTGTCGAGGTTAAAACACCAGCTGTGTAAGACAGAAAAAGCTTTGTATGCCAGAAAATTTGAAATACGTGAAATACCAGCAAAAGTTAGCAGCACCTTCTTAAATGAAAACCATATTCAACGTGCTGACAGACCATTAATTTCTCTAGGTGCTTTTTTAAATGATGAGCTGCTAAGCGTTATGACTTTCAAGAAAACAACGTTCGTCAAAGGAGGAGATGGATCTCAAATTGAACTTAGCCGTTTTGCATCCAAGCTGAATGTTAGCATTGTTGGGATAGCTTCAAAATTTCTAAGCTTCTTCAACAAAAATTTCAACCATGAAAAACTTGACATCATTTCTTACAGCGACAATAGATGGTCGGATGGCAATGTCTACAGACAGATAGGCTTTAAACAGATATCTAACTCCAAGCCCGGTTACTTTTACGTTTATATGAAAAGCGGGGAACTTCAGGGAATTAGGATTCACAGGTCAAACTTTATGAAGCACCGACTTGAAAAAATATTTCGCAAAAAGATGGATCTATCACTTTCTGAGTATGAGCTTCTTCAGCAAGAAGGATATGACAGAATTTGGGACTGTGGAACTACTAAATGGTTACTATCAAGCGCATAGCTTCTTGTCGCTTATGCGATAAATAGCAAGCGCGCAAAGTAATAATCCATGCAAACATTCAAGCAATTCCTAACTGAAGTAATGGATATGAAGTTGTTCATCAACCTCATAGACAAGCTTGCATCTAAAACCCCACGCCCCTATCTTTACTGTCACTATGATGGCGCCCATCATGAGGGTTTCTTAGAAGGTGCTTCACAGGCGAGTAATTTTTCAGTAGCTGTAGACTATAAGATGTGGAGCACTGATGAAAACACCTACATACCGGCTACGATGTATGTGTATGAAGAAGATCTAGGCCGTTTCTATATTGGTGAGTATGACCGTAGAAAAACTCTAATGTGCAAATACAAGGTTGACGAAGATCAAAAAATCTATGCCAAGCAGATATCTGACGCCCCAGAATGGTCACCTTCTTTGGCAGAGTCAACTTACAAGATAGGTAAGATAACCTTCAGCGCTCGTGATGGTTTAGGATCGGTGCCAAGCAACGCAAATGTTTGGTACGAAGGATTTGTCGCGACGATGCGACCATCTACTTTCTTACTGCTTGCACTTGATGATGAGGGACATCAAGAGCCAACTTCCAAAGACATTGAAGCTCTCGTGGAAAAAGGGTATGCTATTGGAATCCCATTTCTTGAAATTGAATTTGATGAAGATGGAAATGAACTTCCAAGAATTAGGGGGCATGAAGGCCGCGGAAGAATGCGGATGATAAAGAGAGTTCTTGGCGATCACCCTATCCCAGTCCACTTTTTCCTGCGTGGCGGATTAAGATCTCGGCATCTAACTCCCGAGATGACCGATGAAGTCAAGATGGGAATATTCGCTGAGAGATCCGACAGCATAGTCAGAAGACCCGTTGCTGATATTTGGGTTAATGGAAAGAAGGTCTAATCCAACACCCAAACGCTGTTTCCGCGATCGTAGATAGGCAGAAAACCGGCACGCGTCATATTTTCATCTTCTGACAGCATCTGATCAAACTGCTTACCAAGCCCAGTCAAAAGAGCGTCAAGCTTCTTTTTCTGGGTTTGATATCGCGCGTACGTTCCCAGCGTGTGGTGACACCACCAGTAAGAGGGTTGGGTGACGTGCGACAGCTTGAAGCCCAGCTGTTGATACACGTTGCCGGTACTCCAACACCGGTCGGCATAAGAGATTATCGATCCAGCTTGTTCCAACCTGAAGGCCTTGATGAGCTTAGCTGCTCCACCGACCACCGTCAAACCTGACTTGAAGCTCATGCGAATGAGCTCCCAGTTATACTTCTTTGCCCACCTCGGCCTACCAAAGGTGGCCACCGCAACGAGCTCACCTTGGTGTTCGAGTCCAAGGTGGATTGAGGCTCGAGCCGGTCCCTGCAGGTGGTGCTCCCACAAAAACCTGCTACTGTCTGCATGCTTAAGCACGATGACCTTGGTTTTTCTACCATCAATCCTTTCATTCTTACCGAGGATAGACCGCAGCCGTGACAGCACGTGGTTAGGCTTGTGGACCCATAGATGCTCCTGCAGAGTGATGAGCTTGATGCCTGCTTTCTCGCACAGCTCCAGCTTCTCCATCGACTTTGAGCGACTCTCAAACTTCGCCGAGTGCCAGTAGGTGCCGTCAAACTCGATTGCTAGTCGCTTCTCTGGTATCCAGATGTCAAGCTCCTTCGGCGCAATCACGGTACGGTCGCGACTTACCGCAGTCAGCCCAAGCTCCTCAACGAAATTGAGGATGCTCTGCTCTCCACGACTAGTGCCAGCTGAGCAAGTTGGGCACATTCGGATGCCGCGAAACGATATGTTGGAGGCGTATTCCCTACCGCACTTGTGCTTCCACGTTAGCTCGATGTCGTTGATGTTTGACGCTGGAAGAATGTCGATGGTTGAGGTGCACTCAACCTCAAATAGTTCTTCCATCTCCTTGATTTTTTTCGGCAAAAGCTCAGCGGTTTTCTTGAGCTTGGTTTCTGCAATCTTGAGACTGACCCCTGGGATGTGCCTAACTGCTTCAACGCCGTATTTTTCAACGAGCGCCCGTGTGAACTTATCGCCTGCCCACCTGTTAGGCATCTCATCCCCGTATTTTACCAGGTTTGTAATCTTGATTTTTTCAATCACAAGCTGCGACTTCATAGGGTGCTCAACACCCCACTTCTCAAGAGAAGTTTTTCTGTAGCTCTCCTGCTTGGTGCCAAATCGATAGGCGCATGACTTTCCACAGAAAGGCCTGTACCCCTGCTTGACTGACTGGTCCTTTCTAAGCTCAGGCTTTAGAAAGGGCTCCCAGTGAAAGCTGCTTAACTTGGTCCCGCAAGCCTGACATGAGGGATATTCAGTCAAGCCGTGAAGCACCCAGAACATTGCCTCGGCGGCATCTCCTTGACATGCTGGCACTCTACTCTTGAGTTCAGCCTGTATGTCGTCGGGCATGTATCTAACATGCCTCTTCTCAATCCAATTCTCAAGAGTTTTCATTTCATTTGAATAAGTTATTTCTTATCCTATTTATTCTAAAACCGCCGCTAAAACGCCACAAGCACTAAATACTAGGTTACAGCTCCAAACAGTTTGACAGGAGGTATAAAATGGCAACACTATCTAACTTCGGCATCCCAGGTGTAGGTCAAGGTATTCTTCATCCTAGGCTGAAAAACAAGTTCCGCATCACCTTCCTTAACATGGGTCAAGCTATTGCTGGAACTAAGTCACAGAACCTTTCTTGGCAAGTCACAAACATCACCCTGCCAAATCTGTCATTTGAAGAAGTAACCCTGCACCGCTACAACTCAGTTGCGTATGTAGCCGGAAAGCACACCTGGGAACCAATCAGCGTCACAGTTGAAGATGACATCACAGGTCTTGCCGCCACGGTTATCAAGGCTCAGCTTGAAACCCAGCAGCGCCTTATCGGCGTGGACCTTGATGGCCGCTGGTTGAACACAGCCCCAACTGGAGCCGACTACAAGTTTGGCGCTAAGATCGACCAGCTGGATGGTGATGAAGGCGTTGTTCAGACTTGGGTACTGGAAGGCGCGATGATTACCTCGGCAGATTTCGGAGACCGTGACTATTCAGCATCTGAGGCGGCAACTATCACGATGAACATTCGCTACGATCATGCTCGCCATGTCGAAAGTGGCCTATCATACGGAACCGCGCTCGGTGGCAATGTAGCAGCCTAAAAACTTGTGTTTTTATGAATTTGGACAACCTACGTGTTGTCCAAATTTTTGTCTTGAGGGATGATAAATACACTATGTTGACTTTGGAGTATCCTTTGGAAATGGATATTAGCAGCCTATTAGACAAAAATGGAAACCCTTCCAGTCGAAAACTAGTGCCGTCGGTTATTTCAGAATTAAAAGCAATGACTGCATGGTTAAATGAGAATGCGTCACCGGCAGAAAGACTATATTGTCTGCATCATAAAATTATGCAGCGAACTGGTTGCAAACACTGTGGAAATGCAGTCAATTTTAGATCTTGGAATGGTGGGTATTTAAAGTATTGCAGTATTTCTTGTTCCACACACTATAGACCGCAGAAACCCAAAAAGGAAAAGCCAAGACTTTTGACGCGAGAAGAAAAAATAGAAAGACAGACGCGAACAAACATGGAGAGATACGGTGTTGCTTGGGCGTGGATGAATAAGGAAGGAAAAGAAAAGAGATCTAAAGCAGTTATTTTGAATACCGCGAAAACCTGGATAAATGAGCTTCAAGCATTGGGCTATACTCCGCAATTCAGCGCCGAAGAATTTAGAGGAACACGAAGTTGGAATTTGGTAACTCATGACAAGTGCAATACATCATTTAATGTCAAAAAAATAAATTGGAAAACGTCCAAGGAAATTTTGTGCCCAACGTGCTGGACTCCTAGAGCTTCTAAAGGGCAGCATGATTTAGCAGAATGGCTACGAAGCCTAGGAGTTAAAGTTAGAGTTAATGACAGGAAAGAGTTCAAGGGGAAGATGGAACTTGACCTCTACATTCCCGATCACAAGCTGGTTATTGAGTACGATGGATTGTATTGGCACAGTGAAAAAGGCCGACCTGATATAAAGGAAAAAAGCTGGCTAAAATTTGAACAGCTAAAGAATGCAGGTCTGCGATCAATTATGGTTTTTGACTATGAATGGGAAAGTAAAACTGAAATTGTCAAGAGCAGAATTAAAAACGCACTAGGCGTTGTGGATCGGCGCCTAATGGCCAGAAGATGCACGATAGTTGAGCTTAGCTCGCATGAACAAAAGCAGTTTTTTGAGCTTAACCACACTCAAGGTTCAACCGCCTGTGACATGGCCTTTGGACTAAAGCATGAGGATGTGCTTGTCGCGGTGATGTCATTTGGAAAAAGCAGGTTCAATAAAAAGTATGAGTGGGAGCTGCTGAGATTTGCTACTAAGACAGGAACATCCGTTGCTGGTGCAGCGTCTCGTCTTTTTGGTCACTGGAGAAAGTTAAATCCGTCTTCATCGATTATTAGCTTTTCAGATAATCGATGGGGCACAGGAAACTTCTATGAGAATCTTGGATTTAAAAATGATGGTCAGACGGGGCAAGGGTACTTCTACACTAACAGTAATGGAGTTAGAAGAAGCCGACAGCAGCACATGAAGCACAAGTTGAAGAAAGTTCTTTCAACGTTTAACGAGAATCTGTCTGAAAGAGAAAATTGCTGGAATAATGGATGGTACAGAGTTTGGGATCTAGGCAATACGCGATGGGTAATTGATAGACCGTCTTGATAACAGCATTAGCATAAATACTTCTACTAAATGGAGTATCTATGCCAATAGATGTAGGTGATATAGTTAAATCTGCCGGTGTGCAGCTGGAGCGACAAGCAACGGCGGCATTCGGCAATGCTGTGGAAGATTTTGTCCGAGGAAAGCTTGGATTGCGCCGCCCAGGAACGGGCAGTGCACTACCACCTGAGCTACAAACACGATCAAATGTCTGGGACGCAACCTCTTATGCTGCAGCCCTAGCTGGGGCAACTGAATTTAGACCTAAGCTTAAGTTTCTCTTTAAGGTGCAGTTTTTCTTCACACCTGAGATCATACAGGTGTTTCCAGATTTGGCAAGGAACAACTTCACCTTCATGATAAAGATGATTGATCGTCCCAAGGTTGACTTTGAGTATGAGGACGACATCAACCACTACAACTTCAGAACAAAGGTCCTGAAGAAAATCAGACACAGAGAACTGTCCGTGACGTTCATGGATGACGTCGGCAATAATGTTTTCGATTTCTTCAGAACGCTGATGATGATCTACTCTCCGATCGTTAGGGATTCGGTGAAGAGGGACAATCAGTACAATGCACTTCCCAATGGTAGGAAGTTTGAAACAGGAAGTGGAATGGTCTTTTCGGACTTAGGCAGCTTTTCAACAGGTGACATAGCGCAGCGCGGTGTAGTTGACACATACTCTGGAAATGCCATTTCGCTCATTAGGGTAAAGCAGATCTTTATTCAGCCAGCATTAAGAGGGGAAGAAGCGCAAAGAGCAATAAGCTCTAACTACTATGACTTTGTCAACCCCAGACTTATATCATTTGACCTTGATGATCTAAACCATGAGGTATCAGACGCTAATCTTTTGACGATGCAGTTTGACTACGATTGGTTAGAGATGACTAAGAACTCTGGGATTCAGAGCCAGGCTGATGGTCTTGGCCCTGAGTATCCAGTTGTTGTGGCATCAAAAACCGGTGAAAATGGAACAGGACAATCTGGTATAACTGCTGATATTCTTCGTGGGACAAACACCGATATACCACCTGCACAGGCTAGTTCAACACAGGGTAAAACTAATCCATACATCAACATCATCGCCAATGCGGCTGGGCAGATTACAACTAAGGTAACAAAGGACCTAGTTGACAAGGCCGTAAAAGGAATCGTGGGAGATGGCAGATTTGCTAACAGCAGAATTGGAAGAGCTTTTTCTGGTGGCCTGACAGACGCTCTAGGCAATGTAACTGGTGCTGTTGGTGGCATAGTGAGCTCAGCTGTGCGCGATCAAACTACAGGCCTCATCAGCACTCTTTCATCTGGGGCATCACAAGCCGGTGCCAGAATATCACGTTCTATCTTTTCTGATAAATCTACCGTAGGTGCAGATACTCTTCGTTCTAGGGTAGTTTCTCAACCATTCTACAACAGCACTCTGCCAAGCGGAGATGAGGGCGAATAATGGCGGCATACGGTCGATTTATTCCTAAGAACCCACAGAAGTACGTTGGAAATCCAAACAACATAATGTGGCGATCATCTTGGGAACTGCAGTTCTTTAAGTGGCTGGATCAGACACCGGCTGTTCTTAGGTGGGGATCAGAGGAGATAGCCATTCCCTACATCAGCCCACTTGACATGCGACAGCACCGCTATTTCCCAGACATCATTATCATGTACCAGCATAAGGATGGAACTATACGTAAGGAAATAGTTGAGGTTAAGCCGTATTCACAGACCGTGGCGACACCAAAAATGTCGGATAGAGATAAGCAAGCGCTAATTGTAAACGAGGCAAAGTGGAAGGCAGCTGCAGCATGGGCAGAGAGCCAAGGGGCTAAGTTTAGGGTAGTGACAGAGCGTACGATGTTCGCGGGTATGAAGAAAACAAGAACACCAGAAGTAGGAAAGGCAGTATGATGACTAAAAAGCTAACTAATCCTCTTGATGAACTTTTTGAAACTGCGCAGCCAGCTGGTGAGATGATAGAGTATCAGCAGGTAACTGAAGGTGAACTTTCTGCTATGCAGGATCCTGCAGGATCTCCAGAAAAAGATCAAGAAGATGTCGATATAGACAACAAGATAGACACGGTGTACAACAGCGCCATCGAAACTTTTCAACAGCAGATGCAGTACGCGGAGATAGTTGAACCTAGATATGCAGCCAGAAATGCTGAGGTTGCGGCAAACTATCTAAACATCGCCCTAAATGCTGCTGGCATGCGCGCGCGCGTGAAGGCCGACAGAAAGAAAGCCAACACGTTCATTCCGTACGCCGCAAAAAATCAAAATGGCGCGGTAGTAGCAAGCCTTGACGACATCATGAAGATCATTTCGGTCGATGCTGACACCAAGGAAATCAAGTGAAGCTGCTAGAGATAACACAGAGATCAGTTGCTGACTTGAAGATAAAGTACACAGGCGGTGACTTCGACTGCAGCAACAACCAGTTGACATCCCTTAAAGGAGCACCATCCCATGTAGGTGGTGACTTTGCCTGCTACGACAACAAGCTGACATCCCTTGAGGGAGCGCCATCCCATGTAGGTGCTCACTTCTTCTGCAACAGCAACCAGCTGACATCTCTTAAAGGTGCACCATCCCATGTAGGCGGTGACTTCGACTGCAGCAGCAACCAGCTGACATCACTTGAAGGTGCCCCATCCCATGTAGGCGGTCACTTCTACTGCGACGACAACCAGCTGACATCCCTTGAAGGAGCACCATCCCATGTAGGTGGTAACTTTTCCTGCTACGACAACAAGCTGACATCCCTCGAAGGTACCCCATCCCATGTAGGTGGTAGCTTCTTCTGCAGCGACAACCAGTTGACATCCCTTGAAGGAGCACCATCCCATGTAGGCGGTAGCTTCAGCTGCAGCTACAACCAGCTGACCTCCCTTGAAGGAGCACCATCCCATGTAGGTGGTCACTTCTACTGCAACCACAACCAGCTGACCTCCCTCAAGAACATCCACAAGATCATCAAGGAGATAAATGGTAAATTTTACTGTTACGGCAACCCAATCAAAGAAGGTCTGCTGTACATCCTGCTGATCAAGGGAGTGAAAGGAGTAAGTACACCTTGCCCAGACGCAGACAAGATCATCAACGAGTACCTTAAGACGAATCCATCTGGCTCAATTAGAGCAGCTTTAGATGTGCAGCAGTTGCTCTCAGACGCAGACGTGGAGTATCCAAGATGAATAGCGTAAATACACTGATAACCTGGAGAAATTAAATTGCGTCTGTTTGAAGTTTGGAGTAAAAAAGAAACAAATATCTGGCTTCACGCTTTGAAGAAGGACGGTTCTGAGCGCGCAGATTTCTGGCAGTCCAAGAGATTCTATTCAACAAAAGAAGAAGCAATAAGACATCATAATCACATGGTTGATGCGAATCCTGGAAAAGTAATTGCTCATAACCTGCACGCTGTCACGGGCTTTGGGCACTTTGTTATGAAGCTTGTGGGAAAGTATGAGGGGAAAAAGAATGAAGGTAAGTGAACTATTACTTGAAAAGCGTCCAGCCGGGGCGCCAACTTGGAAGGACAGTGACGCGCCTGATGCAAATGGTAAGTTCAAAGAGCTTGGGATAAACGCGCTAGCTGACTGGCTTATTCGAACTCGTGGCGGTAACATGCAGAAGATAACTGGTTCTCTTAATCAGCAGATAGTGTTCAATAGAAATAAAAATCCATCTTACGCTAAAAAGATGGAACGTGTTAGGGAAGCAGTTAAGCGCAAGCTTGCGGCGCGCAAGAAGGATTGACATGAAGGCTGTCGAACTGCTCAAGCAATGGAAACCCAAGAAACCTAAGAAGCAGCCAGATCCCTGGTTCTTTGTTTGGGGTTGGGGAACGGGAGAAACTACTGAATTACCTTCTGTGAGTGAGGGCACTGAGCAAAAGAAAACTTACTCTAAAGAGGATTTGCCAAATCGTATTTTTCTAAGCAAGAGCTTTTTCATGGTTCTAGGTGAAACGGTTAATGGCTGGTCGTACTATCAAGTTAGACAGTTTTTTAACGACACGCCGATTGCCGATGCATTGCTGTTCGATATCCCGAAGACAATGCAATGTGGTTGGAGATTTGAACCCAACTCTCAGTTTTTTCCTGACTATAAGGGCGAGGGCAAGGAACTTTTTGTCAGTAATGAGCACCTGTATAACCCGCTGAAGCTAAGATGGTGGGTTATCAACAGGCTAATAGAAATGAATGTTCTACCTTCAAAGACATCTAATCATGCCAACTAAGTTCGTTCAAAATGTTGCTCATAAGACTGGTACCTCTGTAGAACACGCTGAGAAGGTGTGGCAGGATGCTAAGCACGCCGTCAAGAAGGGCAAGAGACAAGGTTCCTGGTACTGGGGCAAGGTCGTCAACACCTTCAAGCGAATGATGGGGCTCAAGGAGAGCATCACATTTGCTGAGTTCAACGAGCTGCTTGAAAGTGACCAGGGGCAGTATAAAAATGATGCCGCTGAGCGAGCGATGATCCATAAGATAGTAAAGCTTGCAACACAGAACCGACTTATGAAAGGCGGAAACACCGATGCTAATCTTGAGCAAGCTTATGATTTCTTGGAGAGTGACTGGGGAGGTCTGCTTTGGGACAAGTACTATGAGCTCTTCAAGCAGATGAGTCCTGATTATGAGGGACCGTTTGACAGAAGAAAATATGGCTCATTTGGCAGAGAAGCAGTTTCTTGGTTTTTAAACTGGAAAAAAGGCGTAAAGCTTCCAAAGGATGTGCAACCTCTTGAAAAAATGCATGAGGAAATATCGGAACTAGATAAGATTGTTGTCGTCAACGAGGATGAAGCAGTAACAATTCCAAAGCTGCTTAAGCAGCAGCCTCTCCCAAAGTTCATCATGATTGGCAAAGGTGGTTATTACCTCAAGTTCATTAGCAACACCGCCATAAAAGTCAAGTTTGACGTTGGTAGAATACCGCTCGCCGGAGAAACACCTGACATCAAGGTAGTTGTTGTTCTTAGAAACTTTCCAGCTCAAGGCAGGGCTTTCCTAGTGCAGGCGGGCGGTGACTCGGTCGACTACTTGAACTGGGATGAGCGCTCAAAGTTTGTAGCAGCAGATGGTAAGGTAAATCCACTTACCCCTAGTTTCTTGAAGCAATTCATGCTAGGAGTTTTAGACCAAGCAGAACTGCTTAATGAAGATAAGGTGAAGCCCAGCTACATCAAGGGTCTCAACCCCGAAGAGAAGGCTGAAATGAAGCGTGAGATCAAGCGCTTCAGCAAGATGAGCCATAAAGACAAGGATGCCTACCCTGAAGACTGGACTGCAGATAAGAAGTATAAGGAACGTCTGAAAAAGAAAGGCAAGTCACTCCCTAAGTCAGAGTATACCAAGGAGTTTGAGCGGAGGTATGGCAAGTGAAGGTCAGTGAAATTCTATTTGAAAGCAACGTAGATACAGCTCTCAAGAACAAAGCTGAAAAGACTGGTATCCCAATGAGAACCCTTCGAGCCGTCTATAATCGAGGTCTGGCGGCTTGGAAAACTGGACACCGGCCAGGTGTTTCTCAGCACCAGTGGGCAATGGGCAGAGTAAACTCATTTCTGGTTGGTGGCCCAGCAAGAAAAGCAGATAAGGATCTGTGGGTTAAGGCAAGAGAACAGAAGAAGCAGTAAATAGAAATCTGTATTCCCTCTCATAACAACAATAACAAGGAGAACAACATGAATGGTAGGTACAACATGAATGGTTACACCATGAGCGACTACGAAATGGACGGATACGAAGAGACACAAAGCTCAGCTGATGATGTTATGGCTAATTTGATGTCTCAGCTGATGCGGGCCCAAAACGTCGCAAGAATGTGGCATTGGAAAGTAAAGTCGTTTGCGCTCCATATGGCCCTTGGAGAGCTCTATGATGGTCTGTCAGACATGATGGACGACCTAATGGAGATGTACATGGGCAGATATGGAACAGAAGCCCACATAGAACTAAGCGAGCCTAATTCCTTCAGTGAAACTGATCCGCTGGCATTTATCAAACAGCTTGATGACTTCTTATCTTCCCAAGAAAGTCGCATACCACAGGATGGCTTCTTAGTTAACAAGTATCAAGAAATTCAGGGGATGGTCTCAAAGATACGATACAAGATGGAGAACCTCTCGTGAAAATCTCAGAACTTTTGGGAAAGTCTAAGCACGTAGTTGCTAACGGCAACTCCCATCCATCGGTGCCTTTAGCTCATGATGAAGATCGCAGCTCTGAAGCTGATGACAGCTTTGATATGCTGGATGGAACACCATCAAAGCCATATGACAAGGAAACTATCATGAAGGCGATGAAGGAGCTGCATCGCCGGATTGAACGGCAAGCAGAAAACTACGGTGGAAAGATTGACCAGAAGACAGGTAAGATTGACAGGTCGAAGCACAAGTTCTACGCCGCGCAGATTGCGAAAGCCCAATGAAAGTAAAGCAGCTTCTGGAGGAACAACCGCTTTTAGCTTCAATGCCTGAGAAGTTATTGAAAAAGGGGTATACTGTCAAGGTTGATGAGTGGCTGGCAAGTCATAAAGATGTCATCGAGCTTCTGGACGCAAAGTTAGGTAAAAAGATCAGCGAGCAGCTTTTGTATCTTGCTGAAAATGCAGATAAAGAGCACGAGATGTTTATGCTTAGAATGGCCATGAAGAAGATGAGGGCCGCTCGTCTTAATACTGAGTTAAAAGTTTCAACTAACGGAAACCTTTACCTTACTACCTCAACGCCGGCATTTATCATAAACACCTACTTCAGCCCTAAAGAAAAGGAAAAAGGACAGTGGCTTGCTGCTTGGTTCCCGGTGGCCACCGGAATGAGAGCTGGGCCAATCCTACACTTTCACTCCGTGGATGAAGTTATAACAGACATAAAGGGATAATCATGAAAGTTAATGAGCTGCTAACCGAAGAAGTATCAGAAGGTGAGAAGAAGCGCCGTCAGGAGCTGTATGCCCGCTGGCGCTCACTTGTCAATATGTCAGCGAAGAGCCTGGATAACTGGCTTGATAGACAGCTTGAGCTTGCTAAGAAGGATCCTAAGAAGCATCCTGGTATGAAGCAGTCTGAAGCCTCAAAGCTTGGTATCAGCACAGGCCGCCAGTCGGCAAAATGGATCATAAAAATGAAAAGTACCCCAGTGAAGGATTGGACACCTGAGATGTGGCGCTGGGCAGGCAAGCAAGTGAGCTTCATCAGCCGCATGAAGGGAGCTGCTGGGCCTTTGTACGATGAGAATGGTGAGCCGACTAGAAAACTTCTGTCTCTTAAGGTTTGGGGACATAATCCAAGATGAAGCTACTAGAGATAACACAGAAGTCAGTTGCTGATCTAAACATAGAGTACACAGGTGGTGGCTTCTACTGCAACCACAACAAGCTGACATCCCTTGAAGGGGCACCATCCCATGTAGGCGGTGACTTCTACTGCAATAACAACCAGCTGACATCCCTTGAAGGTGCCCCATCCCATGTAGGTGGTGGCTTCTACTGCAACCACAACAAGCTGACATCCCTTGAAGGGGCACCATCCCATGTAGGCGGTGACTTCTACTGCAATAACAACAAGCTAACATCCCTTGAAGGAGCACCATCCCACGTAGGTGGCGGCTTCTTCTGCAGTAACAACCAGCTGACCTCCCTGAAGAACATCCACAAGATCATCAAGGAGATAAATGGTGTATTTTACTGTCACGGCAACCCAATCAAAGAAGGTCTGCTGTACATCCTGCTGATCAAGGGAGTGAAAGGAGTAAGTACACCTTGCCCAGACGCAGACAAGATCATCAACGAGTACCTTAAGACGAATCCATCTGGCTCAATTAGAGCAGCTTTAGATGTGCAGCAGTTGCTCTCAGATGCGGATGTGGAGTACCCGAGATGAAAGTCAGCCAACTACTTGAAGCAGAACAAGAACTTAAGAGCGAAACTCTTATTGGCAGCATGTTGTTAAAGCTCTACAAGGCAAAGCAGCCAATGAAGGTGCTGATGACTGGTCTTAACAGGGTCGTCAAGCAACCTGATGGTAAGAAAATCAACGTTTCCATTCCTGCCCAGGAATGGAACATCAAGAAGGTTCAGATCATCCAGCTGGCATCAGAAAAAACTGAAGTACGCGTTCATACTGATTCGCCAGACGATTGGTTTGAGATTATTCCAGAGGACGATAGGCTGCTAACAATCAAGAAGATGGACGACCACTGGCTACTTACCAGCAGAGATGGTAAAGGTGTCAAGCTTTAAGCGCCTGTAGGCTGTAAATACTACATCAATAAGGAAATGAAGATGCAGATCGCGTACGTTCACGGTTTCAACTCAAGCCATCGCTCATTTAACTACCTGCAGTCTAAGCTACCAACTCACACGATTGTGCCTATCAGCTACAGCAGCCACCAGCCTATCCGTGACAGCATGGATGAGGTTAGGCGCCAGCTGCCAAAGGGTCGGTTTTGTCTGATTGGTCATTCACTAGGTGGAATTATCTCTGTCTTAATGGCAGCCGAGCACCATGATAGAGTTGATGGGCTTGTAACTATTTCTTCGCCTCTTGGTGGTTCACGGGCCGCGACAACGCTTAGGTGGATACCTGGTTATCCGAAGATGCTTCACGACATAACACCTACTTCGCCAAAGATTGAGCTCATCAGTCAGCTCAAGCTTTCAAATCCAACTCTGTGTATCTATTCTACAGGTGGTTCGTTACCAACCTCGCCTGAACCAAATGACAGCATAGTTACGGTAAGCAGCCAAAGAGCTTTACCATTTGGAAAAAAGTGCGAGGTCAAAGCTAACCACTTTGAGGTACTGCTGCATGAACGCACAGTTAAGCTTATTGCAGACTTTCTTTTTGATGACGAACACGCATGAAGACTGAAGCAAAATTCTATGTGTACACCTATTTTGATCCATCTAGAAATGAGGTGTTTTATGTTGGTAAAGGGTGCAACAATAGAGAAAAGGATCACCTTACTAGAACTGATCATCACCCATTAACATATAGACTTCGCCAAATGAGAAGTGCTGGAATTGATCCGATCATAACAAGGCTGTCAGAAGGGTTATCCGAGGATGTTGCATTTTCGCTTGAAAAGAGCACTATTACAAAAATAGGTAGAAAAGACCAAGGAAAAGGACCTCTGTTAAACTTGACAGATGGGGGTGAAGGTGCAATTGGTGCACTTCGTACTAATGAGCACTGCGCGAAAATTTCACGATCTCTCTCTGGAAAAAAGAAAACTCAGGAACACGTCAATAAGATCAACAAAAATCCAGAAAAAATAGCAAAAACCGCTGCAAAACATCTCGGAATGAAACGTTCAGAAACCACTCGCCTACGCATAAAGCTTAAGGCACAAGGTAGAACAGCTCCCAACAAAAATTCAAAAACCTACGTGACAGAAGATGGACAAGTAGTTATCAGCAAAATTGCTCTACCTAATTCTACTCTTGGGGACCCCCGCCTAAAAGGAAAAGCTGGCAGTGCTGGTAAAACTTGGTGGTTCAATCCAGAAACATTAGAACAGATAATGTGTGTTCTTGGAGAACAACCACCTGGATGGTGCCGTGGAAAATTAAGTCTAAGAGGAATAAAACGTGGCAACTAACATCAAGAGACCAAATTCGTTAGATGAATACACCCATGAAAGAATTTTTGAAATCAGGAAATGTCTAACTGATCCAATACACTTCATGGAGAACCACATAAAGGTGGTTCATCCAACGAAAGGAAATGTGCCATTCGTTCTTTATGAGTATCAAAAGAAAATTGTAGATGCGGTGCACAATAATAAGGATGTTGTTATTCTGGCATCTAGGCAGCTAGGCAAAACCACAGTGGTTGCGATGTACATTCTATGGTTTGCCCTTTTCAACAAGGACAAGGTTTGTATCATTGCTTCAAAGAACATGGAGCATGCCGTTGAAATCATGTCACGCGTCAAATACGCCTATGAGGAACTACCCAACTGGATAAAAGCCGGCTGTAAGTTCTTCAATCGAACATCAATAGAATTTGAAAATGGCTCCAAGATTAAGTGCGAAGCTACATCTGAGCGAACTGGTCGTGGTAGCTCTCCAGCAATTCTAATGGTTGATGAGATTGCGTTTATATCAAAGCGTATTCAGGATGCCATGTGGGCATCACTTGCGCCCGCGCTCTCAACCGGCGGCAGATTTGTCTTGACATCTACGCCAAATGGCGATACCGACCTTTTTGCCACAATTTGGCGAGGAGCAATGGCTGGTACGAATTCATTCAAACCGGTACAGGCAATGTGGTATGAACACCCTGACAGAGGTCAAGAATACTACCAAGAAATGCTAGGTAAGCTCGGTCCTCTGTTGGTAAAGCAGGAACTAGACTGCGTTTTTGTTTCAAATGACGCACTACTCATCAACTCTCTCAAGCTACAGCAGCTCAGATACAAGTCCCCGCCGCACGAGGACATGGGCTTCAAGTTCTGGGTTCCCGACGAGGAACTTGGGGGAGTTGGTAAGACATATCTAATCTCGCTTGACCCCGCAACTGGAAGTGGTCGAGACTTTTCTGTCATTGAGGTCTTTGACTTTCCAGGGCTGAATCAAGTCGCTGAGTTCCGAACCAATGATGTTAACATTCCTCTTCTATACGCCAAGCTCAAGTGGATCATCCTGAAGCTTAGTGAGTGGGGCAACAGAGGAAGAGCAGAGGTCATTTGGACGTTTGAACGTAACGGCATTGGTGAAGCCATCTCTGCCCTTTACCAGAATGATGAGAAGCAACCAGAGCATGCTGAGCTTTTCTGCGATGTTCCGGGAAAATTTGGAATTTATACAACCGGTAAGACTAAAATCCTGTCATGTCTGCAGCTCAAGCAGCTGGTAGAGAAGACAACCAACGGTCTGCAGATCAACAGCGAGCAACTGCTTTTCGAGCTAAAGAACTTCATTGCTAAAGGTGGCACCTACGAGGCGAAGGCGGGGGCAACTGACGACACAGTAATGGCTTTGGTCGGCATCATTCGGTTGCTAAAGAGGATTTCGGAGTGGAATGATGAAGCCTTCAAGCGAGTCAACGAGTATGTTGATCCCAGTGAAACGGGTGATGCTTTTGGTGATGAGCCAGTTCCGTTCATAGTTTGAATGATTGCCGCTAAATAACAGCAGAATTTATTCCCACCAAGTATTTTGGAGAAATCCATGATCTACGACAATATCACCATTATTGAAGGCGCTAAGATAACCAATGCAACTATTGCATCTGGTACAACTTTTCCGTTAAACGCCACAATAGGAGAGCTATTTTTTAACACCACAGATACTACCTTGTATGTTTATAATGGCGCGAACTGGGTATCTACCAGTGCTGCTGGTGGTGGTGGTGGTGGAGGCGGAGAATTTGACGCATCCGCAAACAGAGTTATTACTGGCCAATGGACATTTAGCAATACTGTATCTGGAGTCACACCAACAAGTGCATCGCACCTTGCAACTAAGCAGTACGTTGATCTAAACTCATTTGATGTTTCAGCGGCAAGAACAATTACGGGAGAATGGCAATTTAGTTTGCCTGTGGTTGGCGCAACACCAGTCTTAGGGTCGCATCTTGCCACCAAGGACTACGTTGACGCAAATCCAGGTTCGTTTGACGCTACATCCAATCAGACAATTACAGGCAACTGGTCGTTTGCTAATGCTATAACTGGAGTAACTCCAACCCTTGGCGCGCATCTCGCAACAAAGGACTACGTTGACGAAAATGCTGGTTCATCATTTGACGCATCATTAAATCAAACTATTTCCGGAACATGGTCGTTCAGCAATAACGTCACTGTCCCGACTACTCCGCTGTCAGATGGTCACGCGGCGTCAAAGTCATATGTTGACAGTGTAGCTTCTGGTCTTGCTATTCTTGATGCAGTTGAGGTTGCAACTACGGGACCAATCACGTTGTCGGGGCTCCAAACAATTGACGGAGTTGCACTCGCTGGGGGTGAGCGTGTTCTTGTTAAGAACCAAACAAATGCTGTCAATAATGGCGTCTACGTTGCGGCATCCGGCGCCTGGTCTCGGGCCTCAGATTTTGATGGTTCTCCATCTAATGAGGTAGTAAGTGGATCATTTACATTTGTTACGTCAGGCACCACCAATGGTGGAAAAGGATTTGCCCTTAATACGCCTAATCCAATTACCGTTGGCACGACTGCCTTGTCATTCACCGTGTTCTCTGCTACCTCAGGTGCGGTAACATCAATTAACGTCTCTGGAGGATCAACAGGACTGACAATCAGCGGAGGGCCAATTACCACATCAGGTACTTTAACGCTTGGCGGAGTGCTATCAATTGCTAATGGTGGTACAGGTCAAACAACTAGAGCATCAGCAATCAACGCTCTTCTGCCGGCGCAGGCCGCCGGCAGAGTTTTAGTTTCTGATGGAACCAATGTTTCATTTTCTACTATTCCTGCTGCTGGAACAGCTGTAAACCAAATTCAGGTGCGTGGCTCAAATGGGGCGTTCGCGGCATCACAAACAATAGTTGACGGCACCGGCATTACCATTAATTCATCTTCGAGCACTGCTTATCTTCGTTGCGCGTCAAATAAGGATCTTGAAATTACAGCACCATCCGGTAGGAATGTAAAAATCGAATCATTAGGAACTGGCACAACTAGGATTTATGGCTCAAATTCTTTAACTCTGTACACGGCAGCAACCTCGCGTCTGACAATTTCTTCTGCTGGTGCTTGGCTTATCAACAGTTCCTACGGAACAAGTGGGCAGGTTCTTACTTCAAACGGATCTGGGACATCACCATCTTGGAGTGATCTTCCAGGAAACATAACTTTGACTACCGCGGCGCAACCAAATATCACATCTATTGGAACGCTGTCATCACTTAACGTTTCTGGGGCTGCATCTACTGGTTCTTTATCTACTGGTTCTATTACTGCTACTTCTGTTTCTGCGCAAACGCTTTCTGGTGCAGGAACAAACATAACTTCGCTGAATGCAAGCAACCTTTCTTCTGGTACAGTTGCAACTGCTCGACTTGGTTCTGGAACTGCAGACTCAACCACATTCCTACGCGGGGATGGAACTTGGGCCACGCCACCAGCGGGTTCTGGTGGGTCATCGTCAGCTACTTCCCTGGTTGCGACATCTTCTGTTACTCGCAACATAGCTAACGACTCTGTCAACATAGGCGTTATCAATGGAAATCCATTCGTGCAGTTCCAAAACGCTACTGCAGGATCAAATGAAAAGGTTCTTTCATTTTTCCATGACGATACTGGTGTGTTCAGGATGCGTCTGGACACCGATACATGGGGCGGTTCAACTGCAGGTGATTTCTTTACTTTAACAAGATCAGGAACAACACCTAACGTTCTGACACTAAAAGCAACAGGAATTAGTTTAGAGCCAGGGGCAACAGGGCTTACCGTTTCTGGCGCGCTGAGCGCAACTTCTGCTGCGAGCTTCAGAGGAGCTCGCCCTGCATCCATCACCAACTCAAGTGTGATGGTTGGGCAAAACAGCAACTTCCCATATGTTGCAATGTACTCATCTTCGCCAACCTCCGGCAATAGATCAAGTACCATAGCTGTTAACTCAACAACGGGCTCAATAATGTTTGAGCTGCAAAATGATGCAATCAGTTCTGCGACCAAGTGGATGGAAGTGCTAAGATCTGGGAACACTGCAACCGACGTTATCATCACTGCCACCAACACCACTATCGCTGGTGTTCTTCGCCCAAACAATGATAATGCAAGAACACTTGGAACTTCTAGCAATCGTTGGTCAATGGTATTCGCTGGTACCGGCACCATCAATACCTCTGACGCCAACGAGAAGGAGCAGATCGAGTCGCTGTCAGCCGCTGAACTGCAGGTTGCAACTGCTCTGAAGGGTCTTATCAAGAAGTTCAAGTTCAAGGACGCTGTTGTATCAAAGGGATCAGCAGCCCGCATCCACGTTGGTGTGATCGCGCAGGAGGTTAAGGCGGCATTTGAGGCTCAGGGTCTTGACGCAAATCATTACGGCATCTTCTGCGAGGACACTTGGTATGAGCTTGATGGCGAGACATCATCAACATACTTTGAGGGTGCTGTTCAGAGAACTCGCCTCGGTATCAGATATGATGAGCTGCTAGCATTCATAATAGCCGCGCTCTAACCTAAACTAGATTTTAGGATTTGCCCATAGTTGAATATAATTTCAACTATGGGCATAATAGTTTATTGGCTAGAACAAAATGATAATGAGTTTTTTGGTTGTTACCAGGAATCTCATTTTAAACCATTTTCATCCATTGAAATTACAGAGGCGCTAGCATTTGCGCATCGAAAACGAAAAGAAAATGGCGTCAACCATGTGGTAATTTCATCTGAGCTTGACGAAAATATAGGAAAAAATGGAGTAAGCTCAGTAGAAAATGGAAAACTCCCAGATGGTTCTGGGTATGGATGGACGAAAAGAAGAGTGTAACAGCTAGAAAAAGTTACACTTTGCGAGCAGAGTAGTGTATAATCTACCCATCGCAACGCTCTAGAGCAACCAGATGTTCTACATTCTACTTGAAAACGGGCTTCCCAAAGCTGTAGCAGACAAGAACCCGGGATTCGGAGCGCAGTGGGTCCCATCTCCCACAAAGCTGAAAGAAGCTTCTGGCTGGACATCCAGCCGAAATGTCAAGTGCTTTGAGGATGCGATCACCCTTGCGACGTATCTTACGGCCTTCACCGGTGAAACGCATCTTCCAGTTGATGAAGGTGACGGGGTTTGGCCAAGGTACCGAGTGATTGCTGCTCCGTGCATCGGTGATGAAGTTTCCAAGTCCTTCAACGGCGACAGCTATCCCTGCGGCAAGATCGTTAAGATTACTCGGACTTGGCAGATTACTACCGACACCGGTACCAAGTTTATCAGGTACAAAGGAACTGGTGGTTGGAGGGAAGCTGGTCGAGGATTTTGGATGATCTCCGGAGTTCACGATGAGCGAAACCCCCACTTCTGATTTCGGCATTCCATTGTTTCTTTTTCTGGAGCGCGCATGACACCTTACAAGTACCAGAAGGAACTTGACATCTTCCTCGAGGCGCAGCTTGCAGCTGAGCTTGCTACGAGGCGCTACCTTTTGGAAAACCCTGGTCAGTGGTACCCATGCGGTTTTGCGTGGGTCAAGATTCGACCTGCCAGAGGCCGCTTCGTCGATATGTGCAAGGACCAGGGTGCCGGGCGCACCGACGACTTCGAGGGTGGTTTCTCCATCTGGAACCCGTCAGGGAACCCCACCCAGTGGATGGACGCGAAGGCAGCAGGTGCTCAGGCGTTCGTAGAGGTTCTGAAGAAGCACTATCCCACCATGAAGATCAGCGTACAGACGAGGATTGACTAATGCGACGCCGAGAAGACGATGAGGATGTCCCGTTCACCCCGACGAAGCGACAGCGCCGAGGTGAAGAGCGGCAAGATGACGTTCCCAAGTGGAAAATGGAACGGCGCAAGAAGCAGCGTCAACAGGGGAGAGAAGTATGATTGACTCTCAGAAGTTGCCCAACAGCGTAAAATTTCCCAACAACGTATCGGTGATCATTGGGTCTGCGCTCATTGGATACGGCACCGGTTCCATTTCCGTCGCCATCGGCGTCTTCTGCATTGCCTTTGCTCTTCTTACAACTGATTAACATGATCGACTTCATCTCCTTCATCTTCTACAAGATGCTCGCTCTGATCGGCCTGCTGGCGGTCTTTGGTTTTCCGGCGCTGATAGGTCACACGCTGGTCTGGGGACTAGTCCCCAATAACCGTGTCGCCTGCTGGTTCTACTGGATTCCAGTCGGCTCATTCGTCGGCATGGCCTACATCCTCTTCGCGGCATGGGCCTGGCCCTTCGGAGTTCCGCGTACCACAAGCGTGGAGGATCACCTTACGGGGGCGTTGTGGAACGTTGTCACCGAGAACATGCAGGAGCACCTCGATCGGCAGAAGAAGGCAAAGTCTCCTACCCGCACGGAGCTCGGCACTGAGATTCGGCGCTTCGAGCTGGTGAGCTGGAACCCACCGAAGCACTTCTATGTCACCCTCAAGGACGTGCAGACAGGACAGCGCTATGAGGGACAGTATGTATCTAAGCACTGCCTGAGGCGGGAAGGGCTGAAGCACGGTGAGCAGTATAACCTGATTGTTCGCTACTACGCGCTGAGCAGCAAACCGGGTGAGCGGTTCATGGAGTTCACCAACCTGCGCTCTGCGTTCTGCGGCGACTAAGTGTAACCAACCTTCATTGTTACACTTTTCCCTGGTCCATGGTGTATAATAGTATCATGGACGCAATCTCTTACATCAAGCTCTTCAAGTACTCGCCGTCTTGGTTCCGCATGAGCCAGACGGTGGAGGACTCTCCATGGCATAGAGAATCCTCTGTAGCAGTGCACACCGAGATGGTGCTCGAGGAGTACAAGACCCACTTCATGCCGCACCGGTCGCCAGATCAGAACAAGATCGCCCTGCTCGCCCTGCTGTTCCATGATGTGGGAAAGCCGGCAGCTGAAGAGGTCCTAGAAAAGAAAGACGGCTCGGGCACGCATCGGCGCTACGCTGGTCACGAGCAGGACTCTGCCGTCGCCTTCACCGAGCGGTGGCTGCAGGACCCGCTGCTGCGCGAGTTCGTGTCGGTTGAAGAGGCTCGCAAGATCCGCTTCATCATCGAGCACCACCTGCCGTACGGCTTCAAGGACGGTAAGAAGCGCTCTGACCTGCGCACCGCTATCGAGCATACGCTGCGCGAGGACGTGCAGACGTTCTACGACTGCCTGCGCTCGGACTGCTGGGGTCGCATCAGCGACGACCATCCAACCAAAAAGCAGAACGTCGAGGAGTGGATCGCTGAGTTCCAGAAGGTACCGTTGACTGTCAACAAGGTTGACCTCAATCGTGGGAAGTGCTACATCTTGATCGGACCGTCTGGCTCGGGCAAGTCGACGTGGACCAAGCAGTACAAGCGGGATGGTGATTACGTGGTGTCGCTTGACGAGCACCGTCTGCAGTTCTATACCGCGAACACGAACTTCGGTTTCGCCGTTCCTGATGAGAAGCGCTTTTATGCTGAGGCATGGGAGTACTGCAACCAGCACGAGGCAGAGTTCAAGAAGTACGTGGATGAGTTCGTACGCCGCACCTTTAGCGACAGCCTGAAGAGCCTCAAGGCTCAGCCGTTTCGCAGCGTCTTCATCGACAAAACCAACGGCTCGAAGAAGGCACGTGCAAAGTGGATCCAGGCGGCACGCAGCATCGGCATGAAGGTAGTGGCTGTGGAGTTCTGGAACACGCTACCGACCCTCATCGAGCGGCAGTCGTCGAGAGGTGACAAGTCAGTTCCTGAGCTGTCGGTTAAGCAGCAGTACTTCGCTCAGACGTGCGCATGGTTGGGTAGTGAGGTGGATGAGGTAATCGTGGTGCCAGGCACCTAGCCGAGGAGGGCGCGCTCGGCAGCCCTCCTCTTCTTTGCCTCGACAACAGCCCTGACGTGTTCAGGGCTTTTCTTCTTTCCAGTTAGGCTCGCCTTGCGCTTTGCGCGCGTCTCTGCTGACTGCTCTTGCCCTGTCATTGCCTTCGCGATGTTCTGACGGTGCTCTTCTGAGAACTTCTTTCCAATCTTTGCTTCAGACTGGCGCTGCTTAGTCTGTTCTGACAGCGACCAAGTCTTTCCTTTAGAACCACACATCCTGGCTTTTTGCTCTGCGGTTCTCTTCTTTCCCCTCAAGCGTTCTGCTATTAGTGCTACATGATCTGGGTGCTTTTCGGAAGGGAAAGCAGGGGCGTCGTGTCTGTTCAAGAAGCGTGGATCAATACGCACCCTCATACGCCTAAGAACCCTGTGTTCGCTCAACCGGGCGGCATCTGACTTCTCAAACACTTTTCTGACTTGCACGATGTCAGGTTCCCCAAGTTCGGTGCGTGCCCTTTGCACGTGTTTTGAACTCGTGAAGTAGGTTACCCAAAGATCTGATGGTGAGCATCCCCTGCGGTAACGCACACCGTAGTACCACTTGTTGTGATTGCTCCAGCCGATAAGATAGGTGTAAGGTTGTGTCATAAAGTATTTACTGTTCTGACCATCTCCCCATCAACCTTGTAACAGGTTGGAAAGTTGTAAACGTTGTGTAGAATAGCGTAAATAGACTGCAGACACAATGGAGTGTTTGTAGTTTATGTTTCATTATTTTCAACGTTTAGGAGATAGACATGGCAAAGCGTAGTTTGGCTGATCTGGCTGCAGCATTTGAACAAAAAGCCGGCGGTACTGGTGGTACCGATCAAAGATGGCGGAGCTTTTTTCCCTTCTGGAAAGCTCCTAAGGACAGCGTCTCTGTTGTCCGTTTCCTACCCGACCAAGATGAAGACAACCCGATGGGTTTCCTGGTGGAAAACCTGACCCATGAACTGGTTGTAAATGGTAAGCGCGAAACTGTCGCCTGTCTGAAGATGTTTGGTGAAGATTGCCCGATCTGCGCGCTGTCGCAGAAGTACTATGATCCTAAGGACCCTGAGCACAACGAGGCTCTCGGTAAGAAGTACTACCGCAAGAAGAGCTACGTTGGACAGGTCATTGTTCTCGAAACTCCGGTTGAGCACAACGCTGAAGAAGTTGTGAAGCTCATCGAATTTGGTCCTAAGATCTTTAAGCAGATCCAGGCAGCATTTCAGAGCGGTGATCTTGAGAACCCTCCGTACGAGCTGAAGGGTGGCTACAACTTCCGCATCAAGAAGACGCAGTCTGGCGAATATTTCGACTATGGAACTTCTAGCTTCTCCCCGAAGATGACTGATGTTGGGGATGACGTCATTGAGGCTATCGAGCTCTTTGACCTAAAGGCATGGCGCACCCCGAAGACTGCTATGGAACAGCTTGAAGCGATGCTGATTGCTGACCAGACTGGTGCTTCTGTTTCTACTCGTGAAAAGGAAGCAGCTCCTGTTGCTACTCCTGCCATTTCTAAGCTTTCTAAGGCACTTTCCAGCAGCGATGATGACACCCCTGCTCCTTCTCCTTCCCCCGCAGCATCGGCTGGTGAGAAGAAGCTTAGCGTCGTTGAGCAGCTCCGTCTCCGCGCAGCGCAGCAGAAGGCAGCACAAGGCGCTGAGTAATTGAAACATGGTCGGCGCGATCGCGCTAGGTGCCTAAGGCATCGCGAGTAGCGTCGGCTATTCCTTAAAAGGAGCAATCTATGGCAGGACTTCCATTCCTAGACAAGTTTAAGAAAGAGGTTGCCAAGCTAGAGACGGTGGCAGTTGGTCTTCCTGAGACTACTCACTGGCTTTCAACTGGTAATTACGCCCTTAATCGGGCTCTTAGCGGTGACTTCAAGAAGGGCGTCCCCCTCGCAAAGATCACGCTTTTTGCTGGTCCTTCGGGTTCCGGCAAAAGTTTTATCGCGGGCAACATCACCAAGCAGGCGCAGGTGCAAGGCTATCACGTTGTCTACCTGGACAGTGAGCATGCGATTGACGTTGATTACCTGGGAAAGATCGGATGCAATATCGACCCTGAGCACCTGACCTATATCTCAGTAGCAACTATTGAGGACGTCAATTCAGTTCTTTCTGAGTTCTTCACCGGATACAAGAAGGCATTCGGTAAGGACAACCTCGATGCTCAGAAGACCCTCATCGTTCTTGATAGTCTGGCGATGCTCTCATCCAGCACCGAGATGGAGAACTATGACAAGGGCGTCATTAAGGGTGATCAAGGTCAGCTCGCAAAGCGACGTAAGGCAATGTTGAGGTTGGCGCTTGGTCAGATTGGTCGGCTTCCGATCACCATGCTCATTACTGACCACGTCTACCCTCAGGACATCATGCTGGGTGACGGTGCTTGGGCAATCACCAACTCCACCAAGTTTTCTTGCTCTATCATCGGTATTGTCACGAAGCTCAAGCTCAAAGAAGAGAATGAGATCGTTGGGGTACGCATGCGCTTCGAGACATACAAGTCCCGCTTCGCAAAGATTGGTACCAAGGTTGAGCTTGAGGTCCCATACAACAGTGGCATGTCACCTGTCACAGGTCTTCTCCAGATGCTTGAGGAAATGAAGGTCATCGCAAAGGGCACTCAACCTGGTGAGAAGCTTAACTGGGTGGCTGAGTGGACTGATGAAGGCACTGGTGAGATCCACAAAGTATCCTTCCGCGAGAAGGATTTCAATGAGGAAATCGCTCTGCAGCTACTGGAGCACCCGGCATGTAAGCCACTTATCGCTAGAGGCGGACCAGAACCAAGTGAAGATGACATTGACAACATCATCGATCAAGATGAACAACCACAACCAGCCGCTAAGAAGCGCGGCAAGAAGGAGTAATTATGCCTAACCAAGTAACCATTCAGTTCGTCAACGGCGGTTTCATCATCAAGAAGTCCGTTGACGACAAGGATACCATTGAGATCGTAACCTCTACTGGCAAGCTCAACAAGGCCTTCCGCGCCGCCGTTGAGGAGCTCAGTCTACTACCGAAGAAGTCTGACGACGGCGAAGAGTAATATTGATTAGGGCCTCTTTGAAGAGGCCCGTTAATATGCGTATAACACTTTGCGCCCGCTCTAAGATCTTGCAACTCTTAGAGCCGGGCGGTATATTCAGAATTCAAGCAACAGGTTCTATTGAAGCAGGGTCTTTGATCGACCTAATACCTAATGCTGAACTAAAAGCCGGTGATAGTACAATATCACATGTGCCATTTGTTGTCGCTGATTTTCAAACATCAACACTGTTAGCTGATAAAACTGTTGACTTCAACTACAATACCAACGAGTTCATAATTTCTAATAGAGATAAAGAGTGACAGCTTTTCTAACCATAGATGAAACGAAGCTTGGAGAAGAGCTGATGCTCTTCTTTGACAGGTATTCAAAGGAAATTGAAAAGGCAGAACCTTTGTTTGAGTTAGAAGGAAGGCGTTTAGAAGAGATAGCGCGTTCCTTACCTTATCACCAGTCGCACTATGATCAGCTTGCCAAAGAAGCGCATCAGCTAGTCAAGTGGTTAGAAAATTCAAAGGCTAGAATTGAAGCACGTCTGACTAAGAACTACCTTCAAGGTCAGCGAGCGTACGGGGCGCGCGAAACGTCTACACTTGTCGCTGGCGAAAAAGAGATGGTGGAACATAATCAGCTAATCATTGAGGCAACGCTTCTGTACCAAAAGCTTGATGCTATAGTTGAAAGCTTCAAACAGATGGGATGGATGGTGGGAAACATAGTTAAACTACGAGTAGCGGAACTACAAGATGTCGTCATTTAAAATTTCTAAAGCAACGGCACCATCGGTAATTGGTGGATCATACACCGTAAACAGTGGTGGAGCCGCACCAATCATCATAGGACCCGGAACTGTTACGGTTTCGGCTGATGACATTAAATCGCTAACAGGTGCCAAGGAAGACCGTTCAGTTAGAATGCTTATATCTGCAGTTTCTGGTGAACCAAATGTTGAGTTCTATGAAACACAAGCAGATGGAACAAAAATTAAGGCGTGTTTTGAGCCAGACAGTGGCATGGCTGTAACTGATTTGACAAAAGTGATGATGCTGATAATTGTGCTGCGTGATGGATCAAACACTGGTCCGAATCCTATCTCCTACATTCGCAGCCATAATCTTGAGCGACACTTTCGTTTTTCTACAGCATGACCAAAACAGCGTATATCACTGTCAGAGATGAGGTTTTTTGCCAAATAAGTGGTCTTGAGCCACAGGATCACAAGTCACTTGAAGACAAGTTTGCGGTGATGGTTGAAGGTGCCTTTTTTCAACCTTTAGTGAAGCTTGGTCGCTGGGACGGACGCATTAGATTTTTTGACAAGACCGGCAAGATCTACTTTCGTCTACTTGACGAGGTCATCCCATACCTCGAAGCTTGGGGGTACCAGCTTGAGCTCAGCGATCTTCGAAAGCCGGTGGATCTGGTAGAAGAGCGCATCTATCCAGAGTTCTTCAAGGATGACCCAGCGCATGAGCTCGGCGTGGTCCTTCGTCCTTACCAGGTAGATTCAGTCAATGCCGCGCTTGAAGCAGGATCCGGTTTTATCTTGGCGGCAACTGGATCTGGAAAGACGTGGATGATTGCTGGCTTATCGAAGATCATGAATCGAGCTGGTAATCGCGTCATCGTCATCGTTCCGTCATCAGATCTAGTTGAGCAGACGGCGGCAACAATGAGGCTTGGTCAGCTCGACGTTGGCGTCTATAGTGGCTCAAAGAAGGATATTCACCACAACACGGTGGTCGCAACTTGGCAGTCACTCCAGAATAATCCGGTAGTAATGCACGACTTCCAGTGCATTATCGTTGATGAAGCACACGGCGCTTCCGCTAAAACTATCGGCGAGCTGATCAATGACCACGGTAAGCACTGCGCATACCGCTTCGGCTTCACTGGCACCTTCCCTAAACCGAAGATCGACCAGATGTCGCTTCGCGGCGCCATTGGTAATATCCTCTACGAGATCAGCGCTGCCGACCTCATTAGGATGGGTTACCTGGCACAGCTAGAAATTGAACCTGTTGAGATCCAAGAGATGGTTGAAGAGGAGTTTCCTGACTACAGTAGCGAGCGAGCGTTCATCAACAAGAACGCCGATCGGCTTGACTTCATTGCTGACCTCATCATTGCGAAGGCGCAGCAGTACGGCAACACACTTGTGCTGGTCAACTCCATCAAGCAGGGCAAGGAGCTGCAGAAGCTCATCAAGGACAGCGTCTTCCTGCACGGCGCCACTGAGAACGAGGTGCGCGCCGAGTGGTACCACATGTTCGAGAACCGCGATGACCTCATCGTCATCGCAACTTTTGGTATCGCGTCAACAGGCATCTCGATCGATCGCATCTTCTGTGAATTCATGATTGATGCTGGCAAGTCGTTCATCAAGTGCATTCAGTCGATTGGCCGTGGCCTCCGCAAGTCGGGTGACAAGGACCGCGTGCACCTTGTGGACGTGCACAGCAACCTCAAGTGGTCGAAGAAGCACTTTAGAGAACGGAACAAGTTCTATAAAGAGGCGCAATATCCAGTCATGAAGGTAGTAAAGGCAAAGCTATGAAGGCAATCCGTCAAGTCGGCATTGGTGACATCGGTCACGTTCGAAACCAACTGCTTTCTGTTGCAATCATCTCCAAAGATCTTTCAACAGATCAGCTTGATGGTGCTATTCGAGCAGCTGACGAACTTGGTATGCGCCTCAGGGCACACGTGCTTGTAGAAGACGTGGTGACTGAGACCAACCTCAATAGCATTATCATGCACAACATGTCGGCAGATCACCAGCTTGAAACTTACTACGGAGAGATTCCAGCCCACATCCTTTCAACCTGTGAGATTATTCTACAACCTGAAGGGAATGAAGCCTACACTGCGGATGAGACCAAGTATTGTATAATTGAAACCTGGAACCGCTATGGTGGTCGCTTTGCTGGTGGCAACTTTGCACGGCATGATGCTGAAACTCTAAAAAGGATGTACCTTGATAATTGAATGCCGACCTGATATGGCTGACGCGCTGTCTATCATCTTCAAGCACGAAGGAATACAATATTCCCACGGTATTGGGCCAGGGTGTATTGCTATCGAGGTGTTGAAGAAAGATGAGAAGCGAGCCAAGAATGCTCTAGCTGAATGGAAGCGCGCAGTCGATGCCATCTACAATCAAATGCAAACACGTTAACATGCAAATAATATCTGAAGCTTCTAGACCCTACATCTTAAGTTCTTTGTCATCTCCCATTGGAGTGTCACATTTTTGGACGTTAAGTGGCCATGCTCTAGATTTCAAGCTTGAACCTCTTGAATACCTAGAAGAAACTACTGGCAAGACTATTAAAATTAGAGTGCAAAACCTCGATATAGCCCTGCCAGCAAGTTGGTACGTCTTGGCTGTTGACACGGAAACTTACACAGTAGATAGTGTCCCAATTGCTATGGCAGCAACGATGGGACATCGCCTGTTTTTGTTTTCGCCGGATGATGGAAAACTTGCAACAACCTCAGCCATGGTAGTAGACTACCTACCAAAAGAATCTGTAATTCATCCAATGATTCCGAAAGGATCAGCGATGATTCACCCAACAGGACCAGAAACCCTTCACGGTCGCTCTGTTTTTTATGGTATCGTGTGTGGTCCGCATGATTTACACAGGTGGATTGATGGTAGAACTGTTGGCGATATCTTAGGATAGCGGCCGATAAATAAGGTCTCAAATAGAAAAAGGAGACCTTATGGTAACATTTTCTAAAGCATTTGAAAAGGCAGTAGATCATGCGATGCTCTATGAGGTAGGATCTCACTGGGATTTAAATGTTCCTGGTGTTCGGGAAGGACTTATCCAAACTAGAGAGCAACGTAGGGCTGTTGGTTATGTAAATGATCCTGCCGATAGAGGAGGAGAGACAAAATTTGGCGTCGCCAAACGCCCAAATCCAGATCTTGACATTACTAATCTAGATTGGGAAGGTGCCAAAAGGGTGTACTTTAGGAGATATTGGCTGTCCGCTAACTGCGATGATTTGGACCTAATGTCACCTAGACTAGCAATTCTTCATTTTGATGGTGCAGTCAACCATGGCGTTGGGCGTTCAGGCAGATTTCTGCAAAGAGCGGTTGGAGCCACCGAAGATGGTGACGTAGGCCCTGCAACTCTCAGAGGAGTTCAGGCGGTCATCTTATCAAGGGGTGACATCACGATCTGCAACCTAATCTGTGATTATCGCGAAGCTTTCTATGAAGCAATTATTAGGAATGACCCAAGCCAAGAACGATTCCGTCGTGGGTGGATGAGGCGCATCAGAGAGATGCGAGAATTTACAACCAGCCCAGAAATGAATTTTCAATAACATGTCCTGAAATACTTTATCTGCAGCCTGATGCAGCTCAGTCGTAATTTGCCATTGGAGTTACAATGACATATGATGAAACACCCCCTAGACTGTTCACTGTAGTGACCTCAGCAAAAGTGAACTACAACATGGACACTGTAGAATATCTAATCAATCAGGAACATGAAAGAAGGGCTGCTGCTGGGCAATCAAGATTGAACACGCAAGAAATAAATGAATTTCGTAGACAGTTGATCGTGAAGCTTATCATTCAAAATGATGCTGAAGCAGCGATCAACTTAAGACCGTCTACAACTCGCAGTACCCTATTTGGATAAGGAAAAAGTAATGATCAAATGCATTGTTAAACGAAATGGCGCGCAGGAATCTTTTTCACCTGCTAAAGTAAATGGGTGGGGCACTTGGGCAGCACGCTCTCTTGGTTCTCAAATGGATTGGGCATCAGTGGTGCTTGAAGCAGTTAACCAATGCCCAGAAATTTGCACTTCACTTTTACTGCAAGAGACACTGATAAAAGTCTGCCTAAGCAAGAAGACGTGGGAACACAATCGTATGGCTGGACGCCTCTATGCCGCTCTTCTTGAGAGAGTCATTTACGACAAAAAGCGGCCAACTGTAAAGCAACTCCACTTGCAGCTTGCCGAAGTTGGAATGATGGTAAAACTAGATTACTCAGATGAGGAATATGATCAAATAGAGAGCATCATTGATCATAAACAGGACCTTAAGTATCCGCACTATCAGATAAATCAGATTAGATACAAGTATGCCCTGCGCAACAAGAAGACTGGCAAAGAATATGAAACACCACAGTTTGTTTACATGCGCATGGCTATGGCTCTCGCTGAAAAGCTGCCAAAGGACGAACGATTACATCATATTTCAAAATGGTACGAGCACTTTAGCCACAATCGACTCAATGCGCCAACACCAAACTATGTTAACTTAGGAACAAAGCTTAATGGGTATGCTTCTTGTTGTCTCTACACAACTGATGATACAGCGCCTTCTCTTGCTGCTGGTGATCACATAGCATATATGATGACAGTCATGAGTGCTGGTATAGGCACGCATATCAATACGCGTTCTCTCGGTGATGCTGTTCGTGGTGGTCTTGTTCAGCACCAGGGTAAGCTTCCATACTATCGTTCAATGGTAGGAGCTATTGGAGCAAATCTTCAAAACGGGCGCGGGGGTGCTGCTACTGTGTACTATACAGCATATGACCCAGAAGTTGAGGTGATTCAGAAGCTTCGTCATCCACTTACACCAGCAACAAAGAAAATCTCCGGCTGTCATTATAGTTTTGGCTCCAATAAATTGTTTGCACGTAAGGTTGCCAAGAATGAGCAGTACGCTCCATTCTCATTTGGTGAACGGCCAGATTTATATTTCGCTCAGTACGCTAAGGATCAATCTGTTTTTGAAAAGCTTTATACTGAATATGAAAAGAATGCTAAAGTTAAATTGTCAGCCCGAGAAGTTTTACTGGGTGCATTAACCCAAGCGTACGAGACGGGGGTGCAGTACTTGCACATGACGGATGCTCTTAACATTCACACACCTTTTAAAGAGACTATATTCTCTTCCAATTTATGCGCAGAAATAGGAATACCTACAAAACATTACGCGTCAGTTGAAGATCTTTATAAGAAAAAGTACGATGAGAAAAAAGACGGCGAGATTGGTCTATGTTCACTTGCAGGAATTATTGTTTCCAACATTGAGAACGATGAGCAATACGCAGAGGTTGCGTACTACGCGTTAAAGATGATTGACGTATGTATCCACAAATCAGACTATGTTTTCCCGAGCCTTGAACATACAGCAAAAGCCCGTCTTTCTGCAGGTGTTGGTATTCTTGGATTGGCGCACCTGATGGCAAAGGAAGGCAGACTATATGATACACGAGATGGTCGCAATTTCATACATGAGATATCAGAGACGCATATGTGGCACCTTATTAATGCCTCTCTTCGTCTAGGCAAAGAGCTTGGTAATGCTGAGTGGATGTGCAAGACGAGGTGGCCCGAAGGTTGGTTGCCAATTGATACATATGAGAAACGTGTAGACGAGCTCGTCACCGTTGGGCTGAAGCGTGACTGGGAAGGCCTGCGCCAGCAGATAATCGCTAACAAAGGTATTCGCAACTCGGTATTGGTGGCGCACATGCCAGGTGAGAGCTCAACGATTGCAGCAGGTACGACCAATGGCCCGTACCCTGTCCGCGAGCTGTATATCATGAAGACAAACGACACACAGGTGAATCATTGGGCAGCGCCTGATGGTACTAAGCTGAAGAACCGCTACCAGTCTGCGTGGGACATCAAAACATCTGACATGATCAAGGTCTATGCCATCATGCAAAAGTGGACCGATCAGGCAATCAGCGCCGACCTCTTCGTTAAGATTCAAGGTGATGAAAAGGTGTCAAGCGCAGCCATCATCCAAGACTACCTTGATATGGTTAAGTACGGTATGAAGACTCGCTACTACGTCAACAGTCTGACTTCATCGGGTATAGACCTCACAAAGACAGAGAACGCTGTGGTATCTGCAGTAAAAATATATGAAGAACCACAACCACCGAAAGATGACCAATACTGCGAAAGTTGTACATTGTAACCATGAGCAAAGTATTCAACACCGACAAGACCCCAGAACAATATCGTGCAAAGTCACCACTTTTTCTAGGGGATGATCCTGGACTGTTTGATACAGTCAATAAGCACTATCCTAATATCTGGTCAATCTACAAGACTATGAAGTCACTAGACTGGTCAGAGGATGAGTTTGATTACACGCAGTGCAACATTGACTTTAAGAACTGCCCCCGCCCAGTATACGATATGATGATAAGGACTCTTGCGTGGCAATGGGAGGCAGATAGCGTTGCATCTCGCAGTGTTGCACCGCTCATGGCACCATTTATTAGTGACAGCTCGCTTTGGGCGGCGTGGCAGCGTATATCTGACAATGAGATCGTGCACGCTGCCACTTACAGCGAAATCGTGCGAATGTGCTTTGACGACCCTGAAAAGGTGCTGGCTGATATACTGTCAGTTAAACAAAGTCTTACACGTCTTACTATTGTCAAGCAGATATTTGATGACCTTCATGTTGCATCACATCAATATGCCTTAGGAATCATTTCAAAGGATGATGCCTATGATGTAATTTTCATGACCGTAGTAGCCCTTTTGCTACTCGAGCGAGTACAGTTCACTGCAAGCTTTGGCATTACCTTTACCATTTGCAGCACAAACTACTTTCAACCAGTTGGAAAGGCAGTACAGAAGATTGCGCAGGATGAGTTAGAGGTGCATGCAGAATTTGACAAGGAGGTACTTCGCGTGGAGCTTGCAACCGAGCGTGGGCAGGATGCCTATCGCCGCCTCAAGCCACGCATCAAGGCACTCTGCGATGAGGTCGTTGACAGCGAATTGACATGGACAGATTACCTCTTTAGCGAGGGGCGTGAGCTTGTTGGCACCAACGCGTCAAAGGTCAAGAACTGGGTGCTCTTCAATGCCCGTGATGTCTACCAGTTTCTTGACATAGAGAGCGAGCACAAGTTCCCGAGGACCAACCCTATGCCTCACTTAGAAGACTGGATTAACATTGGAAAATCGCAAGCTGCTCCACAGGAACAAGATAACAATCAGTATAAAGTTGGAACCATTGTACGTGATGATTCAACCGTAAACTTTGAGGTAGATTTTTAAGGAGAACTCGTGTTTCACATTTACTCAAAACCAAACTGTGCATTTTGTGACCAAGCAAAGGCACTTCTGACTGCTAAAAACCTACCTTTCAAAGAATTCATCATGGATGTTGGTCAACCAAAAGTTGAAGGAAAAACCTACGTATCCCGTGAAAAGGTACTAGAAACTTTTCCAAGTGCACGCACTATGCCACAGATTGCCCTTGTGAAGGATGGTAACTTCCAGCCAATCGGTGGATTCGTAGAACTAAGGGAGCAGATAGGTGCTTGAAATTCTTGTACTGTTGGTTGTCATAACCGTGTGCTTAACTGTTGCACTTGCGCATAGGCTAACTGTTTCCTTTAGGAGGTACAAGGCTAAAGAGGACCTCTCATTTTCAGACCACAACACTGATGTGGAACTCCTCCTTTTTAGGATGACATTGGTATCTTGGCTGTTAACAGCAATATGGGTAATCATCGTAACCATTTCAATGGCGTGACAATCCACTAGCCAAGATTAATAGCATTAGTTGCTAAATAGGCGCCCTAATTTGAAAGCCACCTTAAAGGTGGCTTTCCTGTTTTCGGGAGTGATATTCATAAATACTATTCAGTAGATTAATCTAGGTACGAAATGTCATCACAGCAAACTTTATCCAATATAGTTTTTGACGTATTTGGTCATCAAGTCAACTTAATGGCAATGGCATTTATTGTTCTTGTTGCTGGAATCTTGTTTCTTTTTTGGAGAATTCAAAGATCGCAGAAACTTGATTTTGCCGATATGATAACCAAGGATGGTCAAACTGTTTCACTTACAAAGGTCCTTCAGTTAATTGGTGGATTGACGGCAACATGGATAATGATAAAGCTGACATTAACCGGTGGATTAACTGACGCAATTCTGGGAATATATCTTGCATACGTGGGCGGTGTTGAAGGGTTTAGTAAGTACGTGACTGCTAAATATCAGTACAAGGAATTTAGCGTGAGACAGCCCGCTGAAGCGAGAATCTCAAGTTCGGATGAATTTGCAGAAAATCCATCGCTAAAGCCACCAAAAGACTAATTTTAGCGTAAACTTATTACACGCAAACTTGTTACTTTGTAACCTATAAAAGTGTGTACAAATGTCAGGTTGAGTGTATAATGCACTCATGCGCCAACACCTAACCTTCGAAGAGAAGCTTGCTGCCAAAGCAGCGCGTCAAGCCGAAGTCCTGGCCCGTCGTGAAGCTCGCAAGGCTGAAACCCGAGCGCGCAATGAAGCTAAGAAGCAAGCTGCTTTGCAAGCCAAGGCGGCTGAGCGTGAATCCCAGCGGCAAGCCTGGAAGGCAGAGCAGCAGAAGCACCGTGATGACTTCAAGGCTACCATGTCTGAACAGGACTGGGTCGACTTCCAGGAGGCCATCAACGAGCCCTCTTCCAAGGTCTTGGAGAATGGTCTGCAGCTGGTGACCAACGAGTGGCTGCACTCCGTCAAGCAGCAGTTCCAGAGCCGAGGGTGGCTCTCCCAGAAGCAGCTGCAGCTGCTCCTTAAGAAAGTGCGGCGCCGTCGTGAACTGGCCACAAAGGCGGAAGCCTGGCCTAAGCTCAAGGAGGGTGATAACGTCAAGCTCTTTTGTACCGTTATCAAGTCTGAAGAAATTCGTGGCGTCTACGGTATGTTCTTCAAGATCACGCTTGATACCCACTACGGTCGCCGTTGCAACATCAAGACTGGGCGCCGGGAGTGGCATGAAGTTGCGCTGCAAAAGCAGCAAGCAGGAAAGAGGGTCTTCGTGTACGCGAAGATCAAGTGGATCTCTCCTGAAGCAGGCAGCACCTTCGTCCTTACTTCTCGTGGTGCAAAGTTTGGTGATCTGTTGTAAAATAAAATATGAACAAGCTAATTACCATCAATCCGAACCGCATCGATCTAGACGAAGCCTACATGCAGATGGCTGAGGTCTGGGCGAAGCGGTCCAAAGCCAACCGTAAGCAGGTCGGCGCCCTCATAGTCAAGGACAAGCAGATCATCTCTGACGGCTACAATGGCATGCCGGCTGGAGATGAGGACGACACCTGTGAAACCTGGGCGGTTAGGACAGACGACCCAACGCTGACACCGGTCCTGCGGACAAAGTCTGAAGTTCTTCACGCTGAGAGCAATGCCCTTGCCAAGATCGCCGAGAACGGTGGTGTCGGGGCTCAAGGCGCCACCCTCTACGTCACAATGTCTCCGTGTAAGGAATGCGCGAAGCTCATCAAGCAGGCAAAGATCAAGCGGGTCGTTTTCCGAGAGCTCTACCGTGATCGTGAGGGAATCGACTTCCTGCTGAAGCGTGGCGTGGCAGTTGATCAGCTGGTGCAAGCTGAGGTTGATGGAGCCTCACCAAACTCGACGCGCGTACCTGAGCGATCAGTTGCGCCTCCCGTTCAACCAGAACCTAAGTCACCTCTGCTCGACCAATCGTCAAGGGCCGAAGTTTCGCGGCTTCGAACCCTCGCTGCGGTTGCAGGAAAGCCTGCGCCGGCTCAGGGCTCCACTCTGGTGGAGCCCACAGCAGTTCCAGTAGTGCAAGGTCCTACACTGGTCCAACAGCCGGTAGTTCCACCTGTCCAAGGTCCAATGGTGAATGAGCCTCTCCTCGTTAATGACGTCGCAGCGGCGCTTGCGGCCGCTGGCATCTCACTTGAGGATGGTGTTCCCGTAGAACGCCCATCCACTCCTGAAAAGAAGCCGCAGGTTGACGACGGTGGCTACGTTTCTTCTTTCTTCTAATCAATGGGACTTTTATGCCTGACTTTGTTGACACCAGCGACTTTCTGAACAAATCTACCATTCTGCGCCGAGCGAGCGTCAATCGGCAGAACTTTGATCCTTCCAATAAGGAACACCTTGATAGTCTCAAGTCGTTCATCAGCACTGGAAACTGGGGTGATGTACAGTTCTACTGCGAGTATCCATTCACAGATGTCCCAATGACCGTGCTAGTGAAATTTGCGCGCTCGCGCCTTGAAGCTCATAGTCAAACTGACGAAGAGATGCTAGCTACAAAGATACTGGCGGGTGCGAGCATCCTAGGTTCTCTTGCTGATGAAATCACTATCAGTTGATCTAGAAGACAGAATTCTTCGCTTTGACGGGGTATCCATCATCTCCCCAGAGGAGGTGGTGGCTGCCCTGTTGCGGGGAGTTAAACCATCTGAACTGCGCTTAACTCATATTACGCCAGACATTGAGCTGTTTAATCAGAACGTAGATGATCAGCTTAAGGTTCAGGGGATTGGCCCAATCAACATAAACTTTGAGTGGCAACTTCCTCCCTACTATCAACAGCTTGACATTTACGCGAAAATCGGTGAAATCTACGAAAAAAGAACCGAAGAGCTGTACGCCGAGTACAGTCAACAACAGTACGATGCCTCGCTAGAACGTATTGTGGCTGAACTGGCTGAGTTTGAGCGGCGAGGAATGGTAGAACTTCTTCGGACAATTATCTACATAGTTGACACATTTAGAGAAAAGGGTGTGGTCTGGGGAGTTGGACGAGGTTCATCTTGTGCCTCGTATGTTCTGTTTTTGATTGGTCTACACTGTGTTGACTGTGTAAAATTTGAAATACCTCTTACTGAATTCTTCCACGACTAACAACCTGGTATTTTAACGAAAAATATTGAGTAAATAAGAAGCCTATGTAAGGGCTCAATTAAAATTCTTGGAGAGTTCAATGCCAAAACTTGTTCGAAGTGCTCGGGGTGAAATTGTAGACTTCGAGCTTCTTGCTATAAAGGCGCAGCTCGCATCTGCGCCAGTTCCTAAGCCCGTAGAGGAACGTAAAATTGCCATCGATGAAAAAGATGGGGTAAAACCACGTGTTGCTGCAGACCTTGACATGCTAGAAATAGCAAAGAGCGCCGCTGAAGAAAGTGCTGGTCAGGCTAAAAACATTAAGAAGAAGTGATAAAAATGCAGGTTAAACCACTCAACAACTATATTCTGTTTAAATTCCTAGATGAGACGACAGGAAAACAAGGAGCTTTCGTAGAAAAACACGGAATGTTCATAATTCCAAAGACTACAAACACCCAAAAAGTTCATCGCTGGGGCAAGGTTGTTGCTGTTGGCCCCAAGGTTGACGGCGTGTCACCTGGTGACTACATCCTCATTGAGGCTCTGATGTGGATGGAAGGTGTCAAGCTCAGCGAAACTGAGAAGGTTTGGAAAACCGACGACACAAAGGTGCTCGCTGTTGCAGATGATATTTCCGCGTGTCAGTCGCAAGCCCTATGAAGCTCCAAGAAATCGTCAATAGAAGCTTTATAGACTATCGCCCAGGAACAGCAGCTGAACTAAAAGAAACTTCTGACTTTCTCAAGAATGGCGCCGAGCTAGTCAAGGAACTAGTTGGAAGATATTCAGTCTGGAAGAAGCAGGTTAAATTTTTGGGTGACTTCTACTTCATCCAGGCAGCTGATGAAGTAGCTGGCTGGATAGGGTTAAAGCCCCGTGATCTGGACGGTCGAAAAGTATTTGGCGTAGACTTCATTTACTTCACTGATAAATTCAGAGGAACAAAAGCTGTGCCAATGCTATTGCACGCCGTTAAGGAACAATTGGATGCCCCTGTTATGATTGACAGCAGTGACGCAGTGTTCAAAGGTGGAGCCCAGCTTATTTCTGCTCTAGCTAAGCGTGGAATGATTAAGCTTTCAGCAGTTCATCCAGATGGAACGACTGAGCCTATCAAGGGTCTAGACGAAGTAGGACAACGAGATGCGGTTCTGATTGAGGATGTAGCTCCTTTTTCAATACCTGGCAAAAATTTGCTTGGTCAAGAAGAAGGCCAGGTGTTAATTGATTGGTACGGTTCTCCTGGACAAGATGAGTTTGTTTAAATGCTCTTCATCGCACTAACATTTATTGCAGCGCTATCGATTGAGACTATTGGAACCATAGTTTCAGTTATCGGGTTGAGCACGCTTTTTGGGTCAAACCCAATCATCATCGCGTTGGCCGTTGCGCTTGATGTGGGCAAGCTTGTTGTGGTTGCCTTGTTGTATAAGTACTGGGCGCAGCTAAGTAAGTTGATGAAGGTGTACGGGCTGTTAGCAGCATTTGTCACTATGGTCATCACCTCGGCTGGTGCTGCTGGGTACCTATCTGGAGAATTTCAGAAGGCAATAGTTGGTACACAGGAGAACGCGCTGAAGGTAGAGGTTCTAAAAGAGGAACAGGCTCGACTTCAAAAGCGCAAGGAACAGATCGACCAGCAAATTGCTTCTCTCCCAGAAAGATTTACCGCAGCGCAGCGCGTACGCATGATAAATCAATTTAAGTCAGAACAGTCAGCTGTAACTGCCCGTCTTGCTGAAATTGATAAGGAGCTGCCAACTCTCAAGATCAGCCAGATTAACTCTGAAGCTAAAGCTGGTCCAATTCTTTATATCGCCAAGGCCTTTGGCATCACCGTAGAAGAAGCGGTGAAGTGGGTTATCCTCATGATCATCTTCGTGTTTGACCCGCTTGCAGTTTTCCTCATCGTTGCTGGAAATTTCCTACTTGAACGTAAGAAGGCGCAATCAACAGCTGTTGAGCTATCGACGGATGATCTTAATGCGCCAAATGACATTCAGCACGAAAAACTTGTCCAGCCCATTGGCCAAGAGCATGATGGACCTGTGGCAAAAACATACAACGAAATTGCAGACAATCAAATTAGACTGCCACGCGAAGATGAAGGCGCGCAGCAAAAAGAAGAACCTGGAGAAATTACAAAGTCTACGCTTGGCATAGTTAGACCTGACCCTACGGTAAAGATGCAGGATAATGGAGAGATTGGGTATAAAACAGGTGTCTATCGATCTGGATCCCAATCAAAGTAAAAGCTACCGCAGCTAATCCATTGGCATATAATGTTACTGTGCCAATAGCGGAGCAAGCATGTTGAAGAAGAAACCGTGGATCGTAGCGTCTAAGCCTGTAACCATTGACAGGGTCATCTTCGCTGATGAAAAGGTAAGGAGCGCATTTCAGCGATATGCAGCTGAACGTTCATTTCCAAACCTTCTCCTTTATGGCCGCCCTGGCACCGGCAAGACGTCTGTGTCTCACGCGCTGTGTCACACTACTGGCGTGGACAGCCTTGACATCCTGCGTATCAACTGCTCTGATGAGAAGATCGACGCAATGCGCGACAAGGTGAAAGGCTTTGCCTTCACCTACCCGATCGGCACCTACAAGGTCGTGCAGCTTGAGGAGTTTGATCACCTGTCCCTCGACGCGCAGGCCCTTCTGCGTGCACTGATTGATGAGGCTCCTGACACCTGTCGCTTCATCGCTACCTGCAACTACATCAACAAGGTCACCCCGCCGCTGCGCTCCCGTTTCCAGGAGTATCAGTTCAGCGCGCCCAACGTTGAGCTGGTGTTCGAGCGGTGCATTGAGATTCTTGAGAAGCAGAGCGTAAAGTTTGACCCTGAGGACGTGGTGAAGGTGATTGACGTTGCCTATCCCGACTTCCGCAAGATCATCCAGTTGCTGGAGCAGAACAGTACGAGCGGTCAGCTGGTCTTGGGCAGCGGTGAAGGTGCCGCCGACTGGAAGCTGGAGCTGCTGCCTATCCTCGAGACCGGTGACTTCAAGACAGCACGCAAGCTGGTGTGCGAGAAGGCGAACAAGGAAGAGCTTCAAGAGGTGTATCGCTTCCTCTATGACCACGTCACCAAGATCAGTAAGCTCAAGGGTAAGGAAGACCAGGCAGTGGTGCTCATCGCGCAGTACCAGTACCAGCACGGCTTCGTGTCAGATGGAGAGCTTCAGATCGCAGCTCTCTTTGTGGAGCTGGGCGCGCTATGATCATCTTTTTCCCACGCGACATCGGCATGTGGCGCAAGGTCTTTGACTTCAACCCTTCTATCGTTCTCACCCCTAAGCTCATTCCGTCTGCTCATGAAGGCATGCCCTTCTACAGCCGAGAGGAGCTCATCGCCTTCCTCAAGGAGCACGGTGTCAAGCTTGATGATCCTCAACACCCGCTCCTCATCGAGCAGGTGAGTGATACAATCTACCAGAAAGGTCATGAAAGACAGGGCGAGCTGTTCATTGTGGTGCAGTGGTCCGTGCTAGGCTGGATTAGGGACGACTACCGTGGCTGACCGAGACGCCTTCGACCTCTTCGCAGGTCTTGACAGCCTGACGGCAGGTGACCTCAACTGGTATGACAAGCTGTCTGACGATGGCAAGAAGGCGGCCGCGCCGTTCGTCATCATGCGCTGGCTTGCAGGTACCTCAGACCCTGCGCAGATCGTCAGACTAAATACGTTTGTCAACCCGTATGCATTTTCCCTAGGGCAGGAGAAGGCGCTGCTCTTCAAGCTGCTTGCTGCAGCTACTACCCACAAGCTCAAGCGTTACTACTGGCTGAAGGCACCAGGCGGCACCAGCAACAAGCTATCTCTTGAGGTTACCAAGCAGTACTACGGTTGGTCAACCCGTGAAGCAGAACTTCAGCCCATCGAGCCTGATGATTTGATTACAATGGCAGAAGAGCTAGGGTGGGACAACGACCAACTCAAGAAGCTAAAAGCAGAGGTAGAGAAGGATGACGCGGGAAGAGCTAAGAAACCAAGCAGCAAGTCGGCGAAATCCGGTTGAGACGTCGGCACCGCGTGCATCTTGGAAGTGCTCCTTCTGCACGCGTGACTTTGTCTCCGAGAAGGCGTTCATGAACCACTTCTGCAAGGAGAAGCAGCGACATGAAGAGCTTCGAAGCCCGATTGGTCAGGCAGCCTACAGCTACTACTCCTATTGGATGAAGTGCCAGAAGCACAGCGTGCCTGGACTTGATACATTTGGTCAGAGCCGCTACTACGCGGCCTTCAAGCGCTTTGCTGAGTTTGCAATTAAGGTCAAGCTTCCTAACGTCAAACGCTACATTGACCTGATGACTGCTGGTGATAAGAAGAACAGGGTTCCACCTGAGCTTTGGTGCCGGGACAAAGTCTATAGCGTCTATCTTCGCTCCTACGATGAAGCAGTTACACCTCTCCAGCAGTTCACCGACAGCCTACAGCAGCTAGAGGACCTCTCAGTCGAGCTCAAGATACCACTTGGTGACATCTTCCCAGCAATTGGAGTTGATACACTTGAGGATCTGATTGCGCGACGGAAAGTTAGCTTTTGGCTGCTGATGGCATCTGCGAAGTTTAGAGACTACCTGCGTTCCCTACCTGAAATTGACAAGGAACGACTCCAGGGTGCCCTCAATGCCGGTGCGGTGCTTGAGCGCATCAATCAAGAAGCAACGCTCTTTCGTGAGTTTGCAGCAGCTGCAAAGGAAGTTGGACTATGAAACTACGTGAAGTTATATGACTGAACCATTTCGTAATGCAGACAGAGAAGAACGAGTTTTCTACTCCAAGATCTTCTTCAACATTCTGCTTAACATTAACGCGGTGCGTATGGGACTCTACCCAACCTTGTTATGCGAAACTGATGACCCAACTTCTGGTTTAAAATGGAAACAATCAATTCCTGGTGTGTTATCACAAATGAAGAGGGCACGAGACTGTGGACCACCTGAAGAACGTTGAGGAGCTTGAGAAGCTTATTGAGGCCTACCATGGTCGAAATGGCACCTATAACTTTCACTACTCGCACTTTGACCTGATGTCTTGGAGGGTTTGGATAAAGGAAGAGGGGCTGTCAAAGGAGGACTGGGACCGAATGGAGATTGAGGACTACGCGGTACAGATCAGCTATACTGACAACAGTAACTCCTATGACAGCTACACCGTGCTGCTGAAGGACATTATTTCCTGGGGTAAAGAGAATGGACATTGACATCGACGTAACCCCGTCTTTTAAAGCAAAAGATTACTTTCCTAAGTGGGTGCAGGCATCAGTTGTTCGTGATGGTAAGCTAACCGCGCATCCTGTTGGCGTATATCCGCAGAAGATGGCTGTAGATCCTTACACCGGGCTTGCAGCTATTCCGTATGAGGAAGCTGAGGAGCTTGGGTACCTTAAGGTTGACTTGCTTCATCTTAACGTGTACGAGCACTTTAAAAGCCGACTTGAGATTGAAGAGCTACTGAAGAAGGAACCAGACTGGACTCTGCTGCAGCTTCCATCTACTTGGCCAAAGCTCTTTCAGTTGGCGAAGCATGGAGAGCTGCTACAGAAGATTAAACCAAAAAGTATCGAGGAGCTTGCTGATTGCATGGCTCTGATTAGACCCGGAAAGAAAACGCTTCTTGGGTTATACATGAAAGAAAGAGACGCGTGCAGGAAAGTACTGTACGCAAAAGATGATGACGGATATTCTTTCAAACGCAGTCACAGTTTAGCGTATAGTCTTGTTGTAGTTCTTCAGCTTCATTTAATCGAGCAAGGCAGATTGTAATTTACTGAAATATCAAATCGCAAAGGAAAATAGAATATGATTAAGAAGGATTATCTTTCAGAAGTTGAAGCGTTATTTGTGCAGCGGGCCGTTGCGTATAATCAAAATAACATTCCCAGGCTGTTTGTAATTTGGGCAGACGTAGGACAGGATGTTCATGGTTTTGTTGCGAGATGTGATGAACTAATTCCTCGAGATGATTACTGGGTAGTAAAGTTTATGCCTTTGACTAATATTTTACAAGTCAAGTATACTATTGACAAACAGCCTGACTGGCCAAATCCAAATGGTGGAGTAATTCCTGGACATACTTTTATAAATGATCCCAGAACAAAAACTCCAGAAGAGCTGCGGTGGCTTATCTGTAAATACGACGGAATGTCAGATGGACGTATAATTCTTGAAACAGGAGAAACCTTTCCGCCATGTGACAGTTGAGATGTGTGGCTGTTGCACAAAAGAGTGTACATCTTTCAGGTTTATGGTATAATCTCTCTAAATACTAAAGAATACTGGAGAACGCATGAAGCTCAACGAACTTGCCAGGACCGATACCTCTGCTGAAACCCAAGCCGATCAGGAATGGGAAGCTACCTTGCGCCAGCACGCTGCTGACGGTACCCTGGCGGCGATCGCGGCGCATGTTGTCGAAGAATACGAAGACGGGAAGACCGAGGCGCTGTGATCCATCGACGTTCTATCGGTTTCAAGGATCTTTTTTCCAAGCTTCCCGCGGATATTCAGGCTGAAGCCAAGGAGCGCTTCAAGCTGCTGAAGGAAAACCCTGCCCACCCACAGCTTCACTTCAAAGAATTCCGCGACACGGGTGGTGGCATCCACAACCCCGGCACCTTCTCGGTTCGCATCAATGCGAACTACCGAGCCCTTGGTACAGAAGTTGTTGCTAAACCACAGGTAATCGTTTGGTGGTTCGTTGGCGACCACAAGGCATACATGAAGATGGCGAGCGCTGAGAAGCGCTACGTTGTCAAGAAAAAGTAACAATTTTCTGTCTATCAAGATGTGGTCTTCATATTAGTGTATAATCTACACATGGACGAACAAACCGCTGTCACTCCTCAGGAAGCCCTGAAGTTCTACCTGCGAAATCAGGAACAGGTTGACTTGAGAGAGGTCATCAAGTCCTTTGCAGTTGGAGAGACTGACGCCTTCATGGAGTTCCTTGCGGAACTCACCGGAAAGACCCCTACCCAGATCAGTGCAGCAATGGTCAAGAATCAGCCTGCGCTGTTCATGCGACATGCAACTGGTAATCACATGAAGTTTGCTGCTGCACGTTCCATCTTGAGCGACCTCACCCTCAATCCTATCCAGAAGGTGTCGGCCATCAAGAAGATGCGTGAAGCCTGGGGGCTTGGAATGCGGGACGCCAAGGACATCGTTGATCTCCTGCAGCATGACCTTGGGGTATTGGGCAAGATCCCTCAGTACAGCTATTCGACCCCGCTGTCGAGCTTTTCCAGCGAGATGCGGGCAGCCTACGACTACGTGAAGAGGCACTTCTAATGGACGAGAACTTTGTGATGGACCCTGCGCGCCTTGAGCTCTTTTGCGCTGGGCTGCTTCCTGATGATGAGCTGACCCTCGACGAGATCGAGTGGCTCGAGGAGGCAGTTCGCGAGGCGGTGATGCGACGTGTTTCGGCGACGGTGCACTGACATGACGAAGATCTACATCATCAAAGCCTTCGGCGGGTCGTACGACGATGCGTGGAAAAACAACCTCTACGCCGTCGTCGAGGAGGAGCAGGCAAAGGTCGAGGTGCAGCGTCTCACCGAGCTGCACAAGTTCTGCGAGGGCATCTGGCCGCAGGTGCATAATTCGCTCACCGACGGCTATGCCGAAGCGCGGATCGCGCACGACCGGAACTACTTCCTGCAGCACCAGGACCTCAAGCTGCCACCCGAGCCGAAGGAACCAGTGAAGCATACCAAGGAAACCCAGGCCGAGTACAAGAAGAAGTACAACGCATGGCGTAAGGAATTCGAGCCTATCTGGAAGGCCTTGCAAGCTGAGCATGAGCGCAGCATGCAGATGGCGTATCAGGCGTCTCATGACAAGGCCGTTGAATTGGGCGCCACCAAGGAGCACCTCGAGATGTTCGGCTTCTTTGACCAAAAAGGTGGTCTCAACCCGCCGTCGTTCGACGAATCGGCCTCCTACTGTTATCAGGAGCTGGAGCTGCGATGAGCTTTCTGCTCGGCATGCTGGTGATGGCTCTCATCTGCCCGCTGCTTGCGCAGCTCTACCGACGCGTTCAATGGCTCCTTCGGTTGAGAGCTGTCGCGCAGCAGCTTCAAGGAGAAAGCCGAGCTCAAGCTAAGGCAAGAGCCGGCGAATGGAGAGATGACTGATGACTGACCTTTTCAAGGTGACCTACGGGTCGCACCTCTACGGGACCAGCACCCCCACCAGCGACCTTGACGAGAAGGTGGTGTACCTGCCACCGCTCGAAGACGTGCTGCTTAGCAAGAAGCTCCGTACCTACAAAACGCGCGTTGACGCCGAGGGCAATCCGGTGAGCGACACCGCGCAGATGCCTGACGGTGGTGTTGAGGTGGAGTACGTGCCGTTCCAGACGTTCTGTCGTGATTTCCTCAACGGTCAAACCTACGCGCTGGAGTGCGCCTTTGCCCACCTCAGCGCTGAACCGGTGGCTCTCTACTGGGTAAAAGAACTCGTTGAGAAGTTCCTTACATGCAACGTCAGCTCGATGGCCGGCTTTGCAAAAAAGCAAACTTTTGACTACGTGCACCGTGGGGTGCGGCTGGAGAAAGCGAAGAGGCTGCTTGTGGCCCTCAACGAGCTGCTATCCGACGAAAGGGATGGCTTCTTCGCCGATGTCGCCAATGGGCAGCAGCTTCGGCTCGACCATGTCAAAGGCACAAAGGTGCTGCACGTCATCGCTAAGTACGCAGACCTTGAGCTCGGTACCACCGTCAACAATGGTCGTGAGATGCGGACGCTCAAGCTTAATGGTCGGGAGTACCTTGAGACGACGACAGTTGAGCACCTTCGCACCGCGGTGCAGAAGCTGGTGGACAGCTACGGTCATCGTACGCAAGCAGCCGCAGAAGCTGAGGTTGACCGCAAGTCGCTGATGCATGCGGTGCGGGTGTATGAGCAGGCGCTGGAGCTGCTGCGCCACGGTAAGCTGACGTTCCCTCGACCTGAAGTTGAGCGTCAGCGGCTGCTGCTGGTAAAGACGACAATGCCACTTGAGGATGCTAAGATGCACCTGCTCAAGCTCGAAGAGGAGCTGACAGAAGCTCAGAAGACCAGCACTCTGCTTCCCGAAAAAACGCCTGAGCTAGAGGCTGCTTTCGAACAGTGGCTTCTTGAGGAGCTGAGGTTCAGGTACGGGCTGCCGCCCTTCGCTTGATCGCTTCAGTCTAACTTCGACGCCGGCTGGGATTTTATTTGCCCGTCTGCGTCGAACTTTTGGCATCTCAAATAGGTCATATGAGAAATCTTTACCAATTAGACGAGTCACGTGAGCAAGCTCAAAAGTCTTGAAGATACGGTTGGTTCTATCTGCAATCCCAAGTCTAGAAAATTCAAATGACAGCGGATAATGATAAGATCCTCTGTAAAACCAAAGGGTAATTATTGAGATCAGCTGCTTAAGATTTATTCCTTCTTGTTGGGCAAAATCAAGAACAAATGCAGTAACTTCGCTGTCTGAGATATTATCAATAACTACAAGATAATTTTCTTGTCTATATTCGAGTACAGATAAGAAAAAATAATTTCCTTGGTCCTCAGCGCGCTCGATAACGATTTCTGGGATTTTCTTTTTGGGCATAGTTGCACGGTTCTAGGTTATTTCAATACGTGGTATTTACAGCTGGGCCGGGGCACATGTAACAGATTTTGCCCTGTTGCAAAAAGAAGTGTACATCGCTGCAGGTTGATGTATAATAGCTCTATCGATTGAAATGCTGGAGAACTTCTGAATGGCAACCATCAACGAGCTTACTGTCAAGGCCTTCAACAAGGAGCTGGCGGAGATGCTGGACGCCTTTGCTACCAAGCATGGCTTGAAGAAGGGTGCTCAGCGAATCGTCTATGCGCGTGATGGTTCGACCATGAAGATGACGGTCGAGTTCGGTGACAAGGCCACAACCGGCGAGGTCAACCCCAAGTTCTTCAAGAATACTGCCCGCTTCGGCTGGCAGGCCGGACTGGCCACCTCGATGATCGGTACCGAGATCACGGTTGGTCGCCTCGGCAAGGTCAAGTTCGTCGGCATGTCCTCGCCCAAATTCGCGATCGTCGAAACCACCGACAAGCGGCTCTTTAAGTACGACCCGCTGGTTCTCGCCACCCTGCTGAAGGCTGCCTGAACATGAACGCTCATTACATCTTCGTTGTAAGTGCTATCATTGGTTGGATCGGGGTGATCGGCTTCTCACACGAGCACCTGTCCGGTCGGATGAACCGCTTCACTCGCTGGGCTGAGATGACCGACAGGCAGTGGCTCTACTGCTACATGATGGTTCAGTTTGCAGCGGCGATTGTTGTCTACATTCCGTACCACGCTTTCAAAGGCTGAAGCATGAACGTCACCCGCAGCACCTTCGCGTCCCTTGACGACATCCTCGCCGCTACACCTCCTGGTCGCGTCGCGATGTTCCGCGTCACCCGCATCTCACCCAACGTCGAGGACTGGGTGTGCGGTGAGAGCGTCTATGTCCAAGACGGCAAGATCTTCGACTTCATGACCGACGAGGCGCAGGCCTACGTCACCGAGGTCGGCCTCCACTTCATCGACTACATCGACTGCTGAAAGGCACATCATGGTTAAAACTCCCTACCTCATCCAACGCGCCACCATCCACCACCCGCGGCGCGAAGGCCGCTTCAGCGAGGCCGTCAGCCTCGACTACATGGGCTCGGCAGAGTTCGAGTGGGGCGCGCTGCCTCAGAGCCTTCGCGAACTGCAGGCCCGCGTCGACGACATCAAGGTGACCATCGAGCCGCGCATCACCGGCGACAATGGTGAAAGCCTTCGCGTGCTCCACACCTTCACCGACGAGGAGTACGAGGAGTACTTCGGTCATCTCATGAAACTTCGCGAAGGCAAGGGCCACACCAAGGAGAACACGTACTTCGATAAGGACCACTCGAAGCGCTTCAAGACCCTTCGCTGCGATCTCTGGTGGGACCTCGACAACAGCGTGATGTTCACCTTCGACAAGGTGTTTATGAAGCGGCTGCCTGACCACCTGGTGGTATCGTGGAAGTACATGGACGAGCAGAAGGTAAAGTAACATGACCCATCAAACTAAGCTCAACGTTGGAGATATCGTCTCCATCAAGAAGGCAAAGTTGCCCTACCTGGTGGTTAGGAGTGAACACGTGCAGGACGACCCAGGTGACGGTATTCCATACAGCGTCGATGAGATCGATGTCGTTAAGATCGATGCGTTGGCGTGGATGTTCATGTTCTCTGCCGGGCCAGAGAAGCAGCTGACCTTCAATGACAGCCAGCTCAAGTCGTTTTACTTCGGGGGCGGCTCGATGTCCGGCAAGGGAAAGAAGATCAAGGGCAGCGACGTGCTGGTGCTTGGCACCTCGAAGGTCGAGAAGCAGGTATCGGTCACCTATCATGTAACAAAGCCAAGGTCGTACGGCTGATCGTTACACTCTAGTTGTGTACAACCTGCGCATTTGATGTATAATAGCCTTATGAACAAGCAAATCCTACTCTCTCCGGAACTGCGTGCCAAGGTCGAGAAGGCTGTCGAGGCTGCTTTCACTAAGTGTGAGAAATACTACAAGCAGAAGTTCAAGCGACCCGAAATCCGCTACAACATCCGTAACACCAACGGTGGTGAGGCCTGGCTGCAGCGCAACCTCATCCGTCTTAACCTAACCTTCCTCGTTGAGAACGAAGCGGATTTCCTGGCGAGTACCGTGCCCCATGAGGTCGCCCACCTGGTCGCCCACCACGTCTACGACCAAAAGCCGATGAACGGCAAGAAGGTTCGTCCACACGGCAAGGAGTGGAAGGAAGTCATGGGTGTTCTTGACCTGGAACCGAAGGTCAAGCACACCTACAACATCGCGTCGCTCGACATCGTCAAGGTAAAGCGCAAGCGGGCGATGAAGTCCACTGCTGCGAAGATCGCGGCGGTGGTCAAGCAGATCAGCAAGTTCGAGCACGCTGACCGTGAGTTCATTCGGCTGGCGATCGAGGAAATGGGAGACGAGTGATGCTGCGCACCTTTCTGATAGTGCTCCTACTGTCTACCAGCTTGATGTCGTTCATCATGTTTGTCGTCAAGTGGATGGACACCGACCTCGACACCGCCTGGAAGGCCTTCGAGGACCACGTCGACAACTGTTGCGGAGATCTGAAGTGAGGCAGTTCGAGGTGTGGCGCGGTGACGAGTACCTCGGCGTCTTCTGGCAAGACGAGCTCTGGCAGTTTGAAGGCGAGCGCTGGATCCGCATCATCGACATCAGCACCTGATCATGTTCCGACCCTTCAAGCACAAGGCAATCATCCGCCGCTTCCCACGCGGCACCCTCGAAAAGTGTGGTGAGGAGCTGGCCGAGCTCAAGGACGCCCACAAGCAGGGTAACACCATGCACGTCGTGATTGAAGCGGCAGACCTCATCAACTCGACCTACACCTTTGTCTGGCGTCACCACCGTGTCCCCTTCTTCGTTGTCATCCTCATAGCCATGATGACAGGCGTCTACAAACCGATTGTCCGATGGTGGAAGAAGAACATCTGGAAAGTAGCCTGACCTGTTACAGGTCACAATTTAGCTGTGTACATCTTCTCAGGTTGATGTATAATAGCAACATCAACAAGGAAACTATAGATGCCCACCTCTCAAATCGCAAACTTTGTTCAAGTCATCAGGTCCTGTCAGTCAGCCAGTGGAGCTGGAAAGAAAGCTGCCATCCAGGCAGCCCTCTCCATGTGCGATGAACACGCGCGTGCTCTTATCTGGCACGCGCTCAACCCGTATCTTACCTACGGGGTTCGCAAGTGGGAAAAGCCTGCCAGCTTCCAGAAGACTGGCTACGCCGGCGTTGGCCAGTTCCTGGACCTCCTGCAGGCCCTCTCGAGCCGGTCGCTCACTGGAAATGCCGCACAGGATGCGGTTGCCAAGACGCTTGCCCTCTACACCGCCGAAGAGGCCGAGTTCCTGGAGCTGGTCATCGAGAAGGATCTGAAATCCGGCTTCTCTGAGGACACCTTCAGCAAGGTCTGGTCCGGCAAGGATGACCTCTACGGCACCATCCCAACGTTCGAGGTGATGCTCGCCGACAAGTGCGAGAGCCCCGATGAGTTCCTGGAGCGCCTTACCTTTCCATGCCAGGCCGACTGGAAGTACGACGGAAACAGAGCGATTGCAATTGTCCGCGCTGGTCAGCCCGTCGAGTACCGTGCCCGCAGCGGCAAGCCGAGCGACCACCTCAATGGCTTATTTGACGAGGACCTTCTCAACATCCGCGCTGCCGTCGGCTACGACTTCGTGATGGACGGCGAGGCCTTCGCCAGCGACTTCACCGAGACGATGAATGCTAAGAAGGAAGGTAACGACGCTGCTAAGGCCAACCTCAAGCTGCGCGCCTTCTTCATGATGCCACTCACTGACTGGATGAACCAGAAGACGAGCATCACGATGCGCCAGAATCGCGCCTTCCTGAAGGATCGGCTGCATAAGAGCGGCTGCACGAAGGTCATCCTCTCCGAGGGTCGCGAGGTCAAGGACTACGCCGACATGGTGGCCTACTGCAACGAGGTCATCGACACGCACAAACAAGAAGGTCTAATCCTCAAGAACTGGGACGCGACGTACCAGTGGGACAGGACGATGGATTGGTGTAAGGTGAAGCGCTTCTACGACGTGGACGCCCGCGTGGTTGGCTGGTACAAGGGCCGCAAGAAGTCCCGCCTAGAGAACACCTGCGGTGGCATTACCGTCGAAGGCCGCGACGAGCATGGTCGTCCATTCCGAACCAACGTCGGTAGCGGGTTCAGCGACGAGCAGCGCAAGCACATCGCAGAAAACTTCGGCGCGCTTTACAATGGCTCGACCGCGGTGATCACGTACCAGGAAATGAGCAAGGCAAAGGACAGTGATCTTTGGTCTCTCCGTTTCCCCACCATCAAGCAACTACTGCGCGACGACAAGGTCGTACCTGCACTGGAGGTTTAAGATGTCTCTTCTTCTTTTTATCATCTGGCTTATCTTAACCGTGGTTTGGTCGGGGTGGGTACTTCACTGCATCTATGAACGATATGGCCCCACAGCGGCAGATAGCTCAGCAACTCAAGCTACGGTGTTCATTTTAATGGCATCATTTGTTGGAATCTTGCTGCATCAAATTTTCCAAGAAATCAAATGAGCGCTGTTGTTGTACGGTATCTGGTGACGCTACAGGAAGCAACGAAAATTATTCGTTTCTTCAAGAAGAAAAAGCACTCGGGCACTGGTTACTTTTTGAACTTGATGATCTTGGGGTGTCAATGCTGGCTGCGATTGAAATCAACATCGCTGATGCGTACAGCAACTTACCGCAAACACCAAATTCAGCAAGGTGGAAGGAATCATGCTATCTACTAAAAGTTAGCAGGGACGTGCATTGTAAGTAAATACTGTGCTACAGTATGTAAAGTGCCATGAAGCTACAAGGACAAAAATCAGTTGCCGACCTGAAGATAGAGTACACTGGCGGTGACTTCGACTGCAACGACAACCAGTTGACATCCCTTGAAGGAGCACCATCCCATGTAGGTGGTGGCTTCTTCTGCAACTACAACCAGCTGACATCCCTTGAAGGTGCCCCATCCCATGTAGGTGGTAACTTCAGC
>Ga0209229_10000006_pt1 | contig 78609 bp, 91 predicted proteins | sample SanBayMetagenome_FD_187466 | JGI IMG/M metagenome (GOLD analysis project Ga0209229, IMG submission 187466) | Freshwater and sediment microbial communities from dead zone in Sandusky Bay, Ohio, USA (SPAdes) (version 2) | ecosystem: Environmental > Aquatic > Freshwater > Lentic > Sediment... | reverse complement strand
ACATCTTTATTTGAATGTAGTCTTAACCCACGACCAATTGATTGTCTAATAATAACCTCAGATTTAAATGACTCAGTAAAAAATACATTATGTATGTTTTTAATAGAAATACCAGTTGAAAAAGTACCGTATGATGCTACAATAATAACATCATCATTCTTTTCCATCCTAGCTTTAAATTCTTCACGGATATCTGCATTAACAGAACCATCTACATAATAAACCTTTTTATCCGTAATTTCCTTAAGTCTTTTATATAGCTTTTCCCCGTATGCAATTTTATGAAATAGTACTAGTGAGTTTGATGTAGATTTTTTAACCACATTACATACAAAATCTAGTCTCCTTTCATTTTCATTAATAAAGTTTTGTTCTAATGAAAATAATTTTTGACGATCTTGCGGGCTTTTAGAAAGAAACGAAAAGGCTTCTTTTTGAGCATCGGTTGCATAATCCATGTGGATTTGTAAAACCTTACATTTAGCAATATGACCTTCGTCTTGTAAGTAGTTTGCCTTAATTTGTGTAACAAGAGGACCCATGGCTGACATAAGGCTAAGACGACTAACCGTACCTCTTTTTGGTATTGTTCCACTTAATCCGAAACGATAATCGCAATGCCAACATTTATCCATAATTGTTTGGATTGATGTTGCTTTTGCTTTATGAGTTTCATCTACAAATACTGCATCAAATTGACTAAAGTATTCTTCATCATATTTCACAAGTGATTGATATGTACCAATAACAATATTTGAGCTAGGTCTAAGTTTAACACCTGCATATATTTGTTGAATTCTTATAGGTACTCTACTTTTATTGTATTGTTCAAAATCACCAGATGCCTGTACAACAAGGCTGACGTTAGGAACAATCATAAGTATCTTTTTCTTACCTAATTGTTCTAACATATAAGCTACAACCATAAATGATATAAGTGTCTTACCTGCAGATGTGGCCAATTCGGCTAAACATCTACGGTATCTTAAAATCTTATATGCTGCATCTACCTGATAATCACGTGGCTTTATATCGGAATTTTTAAAAAAATCAGAAACCCAGGTATTAAATGTTTCAACAGTTAATGCCGAATCAAAAATATTAGTTATGCCATTTAATGTGAAAGGTAAATCATATTCTTTACATATATCAATAACTTCCTTCCACAGACCAGCAGGTACTTTATTACCTTTAATGAAAGTAATACTACCGTCCCATACCTTCTTTTTTACAAGTGGATGAAACCGCCAACCTTCTATCTTTTTAGTTAGGCTACTTTTTAGCTGTTCATATTCCAATTCGGTACATGAATCTATTACTAAATATTTCTTATTTTCTGATAGAGATAATTCCATTATATTTGTTCTTCATCAAGTCTTATGCGATTTCTTATAGCAAATGCTAGATTATCAAGAGTCTTAATACACTCATAATAATAATCAACGTGTGATTGTAACATATCAATCTGTGTTCTTAATGAAGACAGATCTGCTTTTATAAATTGATGTTTTTCGCCGCTTGTTAATTTAACATCATAGTTTAAAGTATATTCTCGGTACTGTGACCGGTAATATCTTTCCCATGTACCATTTCTTTTATAGATCATGGTTTTAAAATCAGTAACCTTATCCAATAGAATTTGTCTATATGATAACATACTTACTTGACAATCGGATAATTCATTCATATTTTTTATTTTATGAACAATATCGTTTATCTTATCTTTCCAGTCTACTCTATCTTTTGATAGTCTAGATTCCAATTCATCATTGGCTTGTTTGGTTTGTGTATCGTCGAATGCCATTTTAAAAAATACCGTTATCGTTCTTTTTATTCATTACCTTTACCTTAGGCTGAAATTTTTTCTTAGGTTGAGTTACCTTAATTTCAGTCTTTTCATATTGTGGAGATATCTTAGAAAAGGATGTAAAAAGTTTAATGTTCTTTTTACTATCCTCAAAGTCTTCAAAGAAATCTTCTAGTTGTTCATTCACAAAATATTCAAATGTTTTTAAACCACTCATATAAAAATAAGATCTAAATGGTTATTTGTAAAATATTTATCAATGCTCTTCAAGCAGCCTGTTCTATGTTCATATTCATATTTAACCAAGTCATTAAGATCCTTAATCTTTTTTGTTGGTATGTTATAATCCTTTAGAAACTTATCCCATAAGAAAACAGTTTGTCCTTCTTTAAGTTTTTCAATCATTCTGGATTTTCCTTCAATGTCATTATCAAAAAAATACCGAGCTGTTGGAATTTCATTAAAATCCACAATTTGTTTTTTTACACCAGTTAGACCTATTGAGTTTGTCATAAACATTGCATCAATAGGACCTTCAAATATTGTAAAATCACGACTTAAGTCAGCTGTTAAGATTCCAAATAACATTGAAATTTTATTCAGATTGTCCATCTCTTCCTCTGATAATTCCAAAGGCTTCTTTAACCTATCATAAATTCGTTGAATATTCCAAGTTTTGTATTTAGGACCAGTTCCGTCCAAGTCTCTAGTTTGAAAACCAACAACCTTTCCATCTGTGGTTAAATTAAAAACATACAATTCCTTTCGTCTAGGATCGTATGCAAATTGATTTAACTTATGTTGGAGTAAACGGCTCTTAAGATAAGGGTATGCTCTATATGTTAAAGAATTAATAGGATAAATGTTAAACCCTAATGCTAACTCATCGAAGGTTAGCGCGAGTTCATTTATTTTATCAAACAGATAAAAATCTAAAGATTCTCCATAAGATATATTTTTCTTATTTTCCTTAATGTAATTTAATACCTCAACTCTATCTTCACCTTCGAAGTTTTGATTAAAGTCTTTTAAGAATACATCTAAAGAAACGTGAGCAGAACAATTATAACAATGTACATATAGATCGTTCCAATAAAGATTACCTCTCTTTTTACGAGGGCTAGTGGTTGAATCACCACAGTAAGGACATGCAAAATTTAATCGGTCTCTACCTTCTAAAATTTGCTTTTTTTCTGGATGAGAATGGCTATGATGAAGGACTCGGACTACCTTATCGATAATCCGAGTCTTCATCTCAGAAGAAATAATTACTTCTGTTGCCATATTATTAAAGGTCTAAACCATTAATGAAATCATCAAAGTCATCTCCGCCTTCAGATTCTGTTTGCGGTTCTTCAGTCATCTCTTCAGATTCAAAATCTTCATTAACCGATTCAGCCTTAGGTGCAGGTTTAGCGGCAGCCTTAGGAGCAGCTTTAGGAGCAGATCCTGTAAGAGTACCAACAGATGTACCTGGTGAATTAAATTGAGCAAGAACATTCATAATTTTGTTTCTCTGCTCGTCGTTCCATGACTTATAGTCAAAGTTACCTAAATCCGGTGCATCTTTCAAATAATCAAGAATCATTTTACGACCTTCATTAGTATCAGTTACAGATTCTCCTTTGATAGTCATAGCAGATTTTGAACCTTGGAACTTACAAGAATCATAGTTAGGATAACCACCTTTCTTTGAGATTACCAATTCGAAGTTCTTACCTTCAAACGGATCAAAGATTTGAGTTGGTTCATCAAATTGTGGATTTAACTCCTCGTCGATTTTTGCCTTAATTTTGTAACCAAATTTGATTACTTTGATTTGACCTTCAAGATCACGATTTTGTGGATCTTTAACGATTTGTACCAATGCATAGAATACTTCTCTACGCTTTAATCCTTCTGACATTTTTTTGTCAACAGCAGATTCGCTGTTACGAAGTTTAAAGAATAGATCCTGTACTGGACATTTCTCTCCAACTGTTGAAGGTGAATCTGCGTAAAAGCCATTACCTTCACGGTCTTCTAACCAATAAACAAATTTACGTACGTAAGGTTTGCGAGGATTTTTAATATTAGGAAGAAACCTAATTAACGAACGGTAAGTACCGTCTTGCCCTTGATCGGGTCTTGGTGAATACAGGTCTGAACCACCTGAGCTTTGTCTGTCTCCAGTGTCAAGGTCATTGACGCTTACACTGAAAATGTCGAATTCATTTGCCATTTTAATTGTGCCTTTTTTTTAGTTTAACTTTTATTTATTAATTAAAAGCATAACTAAGCATTGCCTATTTACGTGCCCGGGATTGCCAATAAAAACTTTGCCTCGTTAATGCCAATTTAAAGGTCCTAATAAATTAGTTCCTTTGTTAATTATATATTCACAGTGTGACTTAGTTTCAGACGATTTCAATATTTTTATCTTCAACTATTGCAAGTATGTCATTCTCCCTGATACTAAATATCTTTTCGCCGTCAAGTTCAAATTCTGTACCAGCAAGATCATGAAAAAGAACTCGGCTACCTACTTGGTAGTCAGAATCTTCCACTTCGGATCCAACCGATATGATGGTACCTGAATACGGTGGAGCATATTGACCTTCTAGTTTTGGGACATAGATTAATCCAATTTTTTCTGGATATTCATCTTTTTTAAGAAATATTCTATTTTTTATTGCCTTTATCATAAAACTCTGAAACTAAGTTAAAATATCTATATATAATATTTATCTGATTGATTGAAAGAATAGTATTTAATTACTAGCATGAATATGGTTAAGTAAAATGTAATGTTTCAATATGATCATTTCTTATTTGATAGTGTTTACTATGAAATAGCTATCAATCATATCATCTATGGGTTTTGGAATCTTTTCACTAAAGTCTTTATCCTTACACCAATTCCACAATTTTGTTTTCCTTAGATGTTCATCGTTTAAGACATCATCCTGAAAAGCTTTAGCCATGAAATGTTTATTTGCATTTCCTTTCCCTGCTAACTTTTTAACATGTGAAGGTTGTACAATATAAATGTTGTTTGCTCTATATGCATTTAACAATAAGCTTCTTAAAAACGTGTTGTATTGTATAATGTCAATAAATGAGTTTCCGGTTGATCCATATGAAAATCCTTCCAGTGCGACATTGACACTTGATGTACCATACATAGCTACTAAATAGTTGACGATTAACTCTGCTATGGTTTTTCCATCTATGAGTTTTTCTCTTTGGTTCTCAAGAAAATCCTTAGAGCCAACCTTTCTATTGTAAGGCATTGCTATTATTGTACTGTTATCAGAAAGATCACGATGTACTTCAAATGCTTTAGGAATCTTTTTTGATTCCCAGTCTCTATCACCGAAGTTAAAAAATGAAATAAATCGATAAGTACCGTCATGTTTCTTTATACAGACAGCTGGACTATTTAAGGAAAAGTCAATCCCAATATGTATCATCAAATGAATATTTAGAGTCTCTTACCTAATACCGCACCTAGTGCAGCACCAACTAATCGACTTGTTAGCAAATCATAAAGAGCGCCTTTTTCAATGCCAAGAACTTTAGCTAAGGCACTACCAACAGCCTTTCCTAATGCAAATCCAGTAAGACCACCTAAAATTGATCCTAATATACCTTCATTAACAATTTCTTCAACAACGGCATCTAAATCTTTACCGTTTTTGTGTTCCTCCATTATTCGTTCTACCGCCTGATCAATCGCAACTTGTTGTTCGTCTGTTAACTCTGATTCGTTTAACAGGTTTTGAATATTTAATGCATCATTTGAATTCTCAGTAAGAAAATCTTTGAATGTTTTCATTATGTCTTTATTTTAATTATATATTAGACTAGATTTACGGCTATATTCAAATTGTTATAAACAAAGTTAATATCAAATGTTTGAAATTCAATCGTATTACTTGAAAAGTTAAGATCAAGAGAACCTATACCACTCATTATCATATCCTTTAACTGAACTGTAACTAGAGAGTATCCTTCGCTGTCAATCATTTCTATTCCTACACCTTCAGGTAAAAATGGTTGTTTACCGCTTAGTCTATAATAATGTTCAAATACTTCAACGGCCATCCAATAGTTAACCCACCCATCAAATGCTTGCATAGTAACAGTTAATGATCTATCAAAAAGTTCTTGTCTTGGCAAAGAAGATCTAAAATTACGAGTATTACCAGGAAAGTCATTTTGTTCAACTGGTGTAAATGTAGGACCAGGTAAATTAATAGACTGTATGCTATAATTAAAGAAGTCAATCGGTTCCTTAATTAAACTACCAGGCATTCTATTAAAATAGTTTCTATACTTATCAGCTATCGCTAGCGGTATAAAGTTTCTAGGAAACGAAAACCTGAACTGATTATTTCTTGCACTTAATAACATATTATCTTATACCGTTTATTCCACTTATTCCACTAATACCCGATGTAACTAAATTAACACCAGGAATGTTTGATCTTAATTGCTTAACTGCTTGTGTAAAGAATGCTTGTTTTTTGGACTTTGTTTGATCTGCTAACTCTACTTGGTTAATAGATCTAATTTGCTGTCTTGCTAATTTTGCATCTTCCTCTGCTTTTTGAGAATCCTTAGCTTCTTGTAATAATCTCTCAGCTTCTGTTGATGATATCTTTTCAGATAGTACACCAATCTCGTTTGATAGATTTTGGTTACTTTGTTTTAAACTTTCAATTACAGCGGTTTGCTCGGCTATTAAATTATCCTTTTGACCTATGTCTTGATTAAGTCTATCAACGGTAACTTGTAATTCAGCCAATTGCTTAGAATATTCCAGTCTTGCATCTTCCAATTGTTGTGTTAAAGAAACCTTAGCAGATTCTTCAAATGATAAAAATGTACCAGTATAAATAACAGACTCATCAGAACTACCGTCCGGATCTACCATCATAGTTGATATGTAAAAGTTTCTATTATCTAATGCTAATATCTTTTGTGATTCATTTTTACCTATTTTAAAAAGTACCTGACCAGAAGACATGTCAATATCTTGTACATTAGTATAATTAGGAATTCTTATTTCATCATTCTTACCAATGAATACCATGTAAATAGTACCAACATTGCTTAAATCAATTGGAGAATCAACTCCATCTATTTCATCATATAGTGTAAATATAAAATAGTCATCAAATGGAGATATTCTGATAGACCCTTCGCCTTGTGGTTTAGGACCTTCATTAACTGACAGATTTTTAAACTTCTTATAAAACTCAGCTTCAGGTTTGCTTAATGGTATGTCTGTAAGTATCTCCATCTTATTCTGTTATATTTTGAATTTTAGCAGGTGATATTGCAGCTTTTACATTAACTCTATCTCTAAATGAAGTTACATATTTTGTTTTTACTACAAGTTGACCTGCAATTTGTTCAGATGTTTGACCGCTACGGTTAACTGAAGATCCTGTTGAAACTACGATGTTTCTACCGTCCTTAGGATCTATTTGATTTACCACAGTTGCAACTGTAGGAACTACTCCTAAATTGATCTTCATTAATCTTCTACCATATTTCTTTACATCAAAAGAAGTTAGTCTTGCGTTTTTAATGATTTGTGTATTATCGTTTCTATTGTAAAGTCTTAGTACATAATTAATTGCAAACGATACCGCAATTGAACTATTAAGTACAATAGGTCTATATAAAATAGGTTCGTCAAAATCAGTAGTCTGAGATACTATCTGATTACTAGTTTGAATGAATGTTGTATCTATTTGTTCACTTAACGTGATTTCATGAAATACTACATAGTTGCCACCGCTTGAATTAAGTTGAGCTATAAAGTTGGATAGTGATGAACCATTCACCAGACCAGTTAATTCAAAATAATCACCAGCCGCAGATTCAACTACACTTGCATACAGATTATCATAAATGTCTCTATTAGGAATAGAGGTAGCATTAATCTCTTTTATTTCATAAAAGTCATATCCGTTTGTAACCGTGGTATTTAATATACCTAATGCTCTAATAGTTAAGTAAGGTGTACCTATGAATCCTTGTCCTTGCGTTAACTTATATGCTAAAGTATTTGAATTACTGGTAGTAAAACCAGCATTCATATAATAAAGTGCAGGTATTCTCCACTCAATATAAGTTGAGTATAGCTTATCCGCAATTAACAAAGGATCTGGGTTAAGAACTGGTGTATCGGTCTTTAAGAAATTAATTGAAGCCAATACGATATCTTTACCATCTCTTCTTGGTGCAGTTATGTCAAAAATAATACCATCAAAATTCTGAAACGAAAACCCTGCTACAAAATGGATTTTGACCTTATCATATTCAATATTAACATTAGGTGAAAATGTTTGTAATAGATTAGATGATGGAGTTAAGTTAGGATCAAAGTCGTTATATGGTGTTCCTACACTAGTATTCAAGTAAACATAATTACTCTTAGCTGCATTAATAGGAACAGCCGAGATATCCCTATAGTTACCCATAGTGGCAGCAACCGTATCTGTATTAAACATATAAGATCCGCCTGTATAGTTATCCCTCATTATCTCGATTGGATAACCTGCGGTGTTAAACACAGTTGGGCTAGCCTGGTTGGTATATACATACTCAACTAAGATACCTTCTGATAGTTGTATAAACTTTGATGATTCCATTCAATCTATTTATTTACCATTGTAAAAACTTAGGTGTATAGTTTAAGCCTATACCAACATACGGAGATATACCGTTTCCGGTAAAACCCATACCTAATTGTAAACCTAGTCCTAACGATTTTCTGCTCTGTCGTTGTAGGTCTCTAAAACCTGAACTGCTTTGATCAATCATAATACCTTGAGCACTATTAAACTTTGTACCAGGATAGTCGGTTGATAAATTAACAAATACTTCTTTGGTCTTTTTATCTCTTAAGATAGATGCAGTTAAAAATATATTTTGTTCTAGATCAATAGTAGCATCGCCAAATGTAGCTTTACCATCTGTAAATGAGTAAGGTACTGTTGTTTTGATTTTTCTTGAACTTTTACCCCAAGAAGCTTCAGATGCTATAACTGCAGCCGAATTAAAATTACCTATCACTGTGTCAATTGATGCAACTGGAATTTCTACCAATTTCTCAACAATTTTAGTTTCATATTTGATAACTGTTACAGGTGGTCTGTTCTTTTCAAATTCAACCATTTCCTTTGCCTCATCTAAGGTTAAAGTAAGGGCTCTAATTTCAGCGGCCGAGTTACCATTCTTATCTACATAATTTCTAATGGTATCTTGAGATGCCTTAAGATTATTACTGATACGAGTAGTTTCCCATTCAGCCTTTCTTGTTTGTTCGCATTGTCTAAATAAAAGTAATGCAAGAACTACTAAGACTATCATTGTTAATAATCTACCGTTCTTTGGATTAAATAAAAATGATAGGATGTTTTTTAAAATCATTGTTCTTCTTGATATATTTGTAATAGTTTAAAAGGTGTTACTTCAGAAGATCCGTACTTTTCAATAAGTCTTCCCATAAACCTTTCCTCCTTCTGTTTAAGAGTGTCCAATTCATCAAAGAGATCATCTCTCTTCTTTGCCAAACTCTCTATACTTTTTTGCATAAGATCTATAGACGTTTCAATTTCTTTATAACGATCTACAAATTCTTTAAGTTCTTTTCTTTCTTCTTTATTCATATAAATTGTATTAAGTAAATGATCTTGATTGACGATTTAACATTCTGCCAGTTGTTATTGCACCATCACGTTGTACGCCATTTACAACCATCCAGCCTCGTCGAGTAGTATAAGTATTAAAGGAACCTGTTTGAACTGCCGTAGTATAAGTTCTCCCAACCCACATTAATTCAACATAAGTTTCACCGCCTATGTACGGTATACCAGTACCAACATCTGTTGCTCGGGCATCTGCTATGTCATATACACCACCAGTCCAATCATCTGCCGCTAGTGTAATTATACATGGTCCACCTAAAGATGGCCATGCATATGAAGCAGGTGGTGAACCAAATTGTATCATGGTAGGCGCAACCACTAAGTGTATATTTAATCTCTGTCCCTGATAATCACCATCGGGTATAATAATTCTAAATGAATCATGTGCAATATTAAGAGTACTAGGAGTCTGCGCGCCATCCCACCCAACAAAAATATCTAAAAATGAACTATCCATAAAAGTAGAAGGAATTACATAATCAGTACCTGATGTTATTCCTGCGGTTAAAGGATTTATTGTTAAAAACTTAGGTACATACTGCATACGATTCCAAACTTCCGTAGTATCCTCCTTTGCGTGGAATCGCGTCTGCGTACCGTTACCCATACTTGCACGATCCCTACCAACTAATCTATATCCTACACTATTAGCAGGCATAGCCGACGCAGTATTCTCAACAGTATGACCAACAAAACCTGCAGCCCCACTAGTATTTCTAATATCAGTTGACGCAGTGTAAAGTCTCAAATATTCTTTAACGTTTCCTATTCCACCATCCGCACGAAACGCGTCCAATACCAAATCTCTACCGGTATTACCTATGCTTCCACCTTGTATATAAATTGGAGACTGTGATAGGGTAAGTCCAGTAAACCCTTTGATAACACTAATGCTTCTATGACTAGATACCACTGGAGTTCCTATACTATCTCTTGTCCAAACAACATTACCAAATATCTTAGTTCCACCTAGTGTAATAGATGAATTTTCTAATCGTAATTCATGCGAACCGCCAGTACTATTCATAATAATAATAGGTGATACGTTAGCAATAACCGGCGAATATAATTGTATCGCAGTAACTGCTGTGATTACAGTTAGATTGTCAGATGTTAAACCTATGTTATGACCGGCTGCTGTTCCTATGTTAATCGGTCCAGATACGCCACTTATATTTACTGCGTTTGATAATAATGTTATAGCATTACCTGCAGAATGTCTTAATCTAATTTCAGTAGAACTGGTTAGATTAACACTACCAGCCTCAAGTACTATGGTACCAGTTCTAGTCGTTGTTGGAGAGACTGTGATATTTCCACCTAATTCAAACAACGCAGTTGAAGATGGGAATGTAGTTGAAACTGAAAGCTTTGCAGGACTTGATGAATTGCTCGTATTTATGGTTAACGTAACATCAGAAATTTCATTAACCAATCCACTTGGTACAGAATCAGTTCCTGAAATAATGTTAATCTGTTTACCTGCATACATCTGTATTCCTCGTCGTATTACGTTTAGATTTAATCCTATTAGATCACCTAAACCTGCAGGTGAGGTTGCTGCTTTAGGTACATTAATGTTTAACGCATCATCAATACCTAATGAAATATTAGATAGATTATTTAATGATGATTGCTCATATTTTTCACCAGCAATATCGCCACCGCCCATAAATCTAATTGCAGATGAAGATGAATCCTTTTGATGTACAAGAACAGATACTAAACTTGAATCAAGTTGTACTGCCATTGTATTAGGAATTTGGAATGCACTACTATAAGTGATTCCTGCTGGCGGCGTTGATGTTGATCCAACACCACCTAATAAAACAGTTGAAACACCTTGGTTGGTTAATTGATTAGCGCCACCACTTACGCCAGATGGCATAGGAACAGGAAATGCGACATTATCATTACTAAGAGATGTTGGTGGATTGACTCCATTGTAACCTCCTATATAATCAAACCCAATGTTAGAACCAGAAGGACCAGTAGGTCCTATTAAGTTAACTGAACTCTGTACCCAAATGGTTCCATTATATTGCCATACTTGTCCATTGCTTTGTAGAAAATAATCATCTTCTTCAATTCCTGCTATAATTAATGTATTAGGATCAGCACTACCATTGTACCAAGTAGCTCCCTTAATCCCACGTCCTCCTGCAGGACCGGTTGGACCTGGTATACCAGCTGGGCCTACTGGGCCACCGCCATTCAGCAACAGCTGATCAAAATTAAAATTAATTTTATCTACTGCTTGTGAAAGCGTATCAGATGCAAGAAGGTCTTGTATTACGATAGGCATGCTTTAATTTTTTATTTTTTAACTATAGTTACACTGAATCCATAGGAATCAGAGAACCCAGTCCTTTTGTTATATATTAGCCTTAAATCAAATAGGTTTGTATTAAGTGTCTTTGTTGATATATTTTGATCAATCTTTAATCCCGCTGATGCTTTTTCTACATTAGTTAATTCTGCTGTAGTATAATCAGGAGCCTTTTTATCTCTGCTCTGTTTTACATAAAAATTAACAGATCCTATTTTGTATAGACTTAATACATTCTGTTCAATGTAACTACTAACGTCATCATCTAATGTGGTAATATTACCAAACCCAAAATTAACATTAACATATTTTTCAAATGAAGTTTTTACAAAATCAAATAAGTATTCAGTTAATCTTTTTTGTATAAGAAGATAAAACTCAGTATATGATGTAGTTTCATTATACATAAAGTTACCATCAATTAAACTTGGATCTTTAATAGCATCATTAGATAAAGGTGAAGGACTAAATGTTTCCAACGTTATTTGCTGAGGAACTTTTAAATACTTAGACCCAAAGAAAGATTTTTTCTCTAACATTGACCTTGTACCAATAACTGATTGAATCTTTGTTTTATCTATACTCTTAATAAAATAGCCAGGTTCCCAGTTTGAAGAAAACACGTAATAATCTCTATAGTCAATACCTACTTCATTAATAAGAGGGTAAAGACTTAAGAATGCGCTATCAGATGATAACTCTAATACCGTTGATGGATCTTCCTGATTAACTTTATGATAAAAATAATTTTTAAGAATACCAAAGTTTATGTGATTACTATAAAACTGTGTATTCTGATATCTACATAATGTAAATACTTTAAATTTATAAACCTCATCATTAATAGGATTACCTGTACTTGTTGATCCACTACCTCCGGTAATACCAGTATTTCCAGTATTTCCTCCTGTGTAATATCCTTGACTAAAATCTATATTTGCATAAGGGTCTCTAAAAAATATAATATCGTTAGCAAGAGGCTTATACCAACCAGAATGTCTAGCAATAGGATTTATTCTAGGTTTTGTCTGTAAAGACAAGTCATAACCTATAATATCAGATAAGTTAAATATTGTAGGTTTATTAGGATCAGGTAGTATTCCAATATAGGTTGACTTTAAAATATCATCCTGTGCTCTTAATTGAATTGCAAAAGTTTGCGCCAAACTACCATCAGGATTTAAAACACGATTACCATTAGTGTCTATTGTTTCATATATGATTGTTGGATCACCTTCATTAATAGCATTAAAGATATTTGCAAAGCTAATATTATCTAATGTGTTTGTGTACCCATTATAACCACCACCTTTAATTATATATGTAGCACTCTTTAATTCAATTGAACTTGGCGCTGGTGCAGGTAGAGTAAATGGAAAGCCATTTTTTGTTATTGTAGAAGCATATAATTGGTTTGATGAAATGATTCTGCTAATACCGCTAATAAGATAAGTATCCGGTCCAACCGTAAATTCTATAGAATTATATTGCCCATCATTTCCAATCGTAACATCGGTTAAAAATGAAGTAGGATTTCCTGATATATCAGATACACCTTGGATTAACCATTGATTTGCTTGAACAGACCACAATGACAATAAAAAACTTATAGACCCTTGCATAATAGAGTCTTCATATTGTATTGGTACTATCGGGCTACAATCAGAACCCGTTTGCAATGCGCTCTGTATTGAATATAATGATGTTCTATCAATTGAATTACCGCTTGGATTTAGACAGTCACTTTCAAATGATATAAAGATTAGCATTACTATAGTCTTCCATTTATCATTCTTAATGATCTTAATTTCATTTCTAGGCTTACCTACTGCGTTAGGTACCACCATCGTAGAGAAACGATAATCATTAAATTTACCATCAGTTACGTATGAAAGCTTACCGGCATTAAAGTTAGGTTTTTCTTCACCCGATGTTTTTGTTTTTGCAATGATTCTAACACCTCGTAAAAAAGCCTCTGCAAAATTTTGTTTATTACCACCGCTAAATCTACCGAATCTAGTTTGTCTATCTATTAAATGAATGTTTCCATTAACATTAAATCTATCAGCAATAAAATAATCATTAAATTCATTTTTATCAACTCTTTGAAATGTACCAGGTATAAAGACACTTCCTGTAATTGAATTTGCTTCAATATTATCAACAGGTACTTTATCAAAGTAACTCCAAGAATCTTCTATTGCATCAGAATTAAAATATGAAGGAAATTCACATAGATAATACCACTCATGGCTAAATCCTTCAGGTGATCTTCCTGTATTCCATTTTGATGGTGCAAAATTATTTGTACCAAAAGCTAAACTAAGATTAAGACGATAAGGATTATTTCTTGTATCAGTGCCGCCATCATACCAAGCCCACTTATTAATATATGGAGTTGTTCTTGAAGCAACTGCCTGTTCTTTTAAGAAGTTTTCCTCTAGTCTTTGATATTCCGATGTGATGTCAATATCAAATGATACATCAGGATCTGCGTCCTTAAGAAGACCTATCAAATTTGAAAAGCCACCTGCATCATAAAATCCTCTAATGTCTGGCCAATCACTAACGCCAAAATAGTCATCAACGCTACCTGTTAAATTACCAGTAGACGGTGGAATAAATTGGTTATAATAATAGTCTTCATAATTAAGCTCTCCTAATTTACTATATGTTTCACTATAAAAATCAAAATCAAAATCCTTTATTGGATAAATTGAAAATCTACCAAAGGACGGAGAAAAATCAGAGTATAATGCAATTTGACCAGATCGTGTTACATCAAGCTGATTTCCATTTACTGCTATGACAACATATTTATCTATATTACGATATCCAGTTTGTGTCCCATTCCCACTTATTACAGGCTCATCAAGATAAGGTACCCAATCAGATATAGTTACAAACCCGCCCTTTGTATTAACATAGTCTCCTTTTATAAATCTATCTTGATCTCCGGGCTCAACTAAGAGTAATGAATTTTCTAAATCGGTACCGCCAACAAAGTATGCAGTTGTAGTTAACGTGTTAGTAACTGGATAGGTTACTAAAGATTCGTCTAGTTCTGGATATTCATCCCAATTTAAACCAAGTCTTAAACGATTAAATCTAGTACCAGTAAATCTTGATTGTAAGTAAACTGTAGATTCATTTATAGTAGGATTAAAGAAACGAGTTTCTTCGCTAATTCCAAATTGAATTGCTTTACATATAGCAGAGGCAATTTCCTTTGTAGTACCCTTAGGATTAAAAAAGCTTTCAAAAGAAGTACCAGGACCAGCTGTCAATGATTCATTTGCACTAACCTGACCTATCTGATTTAAACCATCATAAAATGTAATCTTTGAACCATTTGGAAATTCACCAATGACATTAATGTACGCAGTGGCCTTACCCTTCCTATTTAAAATCTGAGCATTTGCAAATGTATCAGGTTCATCAAATCCGGTTAATTGAGATATATCAATCTTAGTATCAAATATTCTTATTTGGTTTTCGCCCCAAAAAGAACCTTTCTTAATTGTATGAAACTGGTCATTTTTATCCTTTATGTAAAAGATAGATTCAACTTCATTAACTCTAGCCGGCGTTGGTATACCAGTAACCGTATTAATTGATGAACTATCCAGATAAACTATTACACCATTAGTATTCTTAATTTCAAGCGGTTTGTTTAAAAACTGTGATACCTCAGTTATTGTTTTAATTTTAGGCAATTGTGTTTTTTCAACATTACCATAAAAACCTTCTCCTGATATTTTAAATGTACCTTCAGTTACCTCATCTACATATAAACCAAAGTAACGGTTAATTGAGTATTCATCTGCATTAACATCAGAAAACAAAAATTCAAGATTAATTAGGTTTGCTAAAATAATACCGTTTCTTTGAAACCCCTGTGTAAAGAAATATTCATCTTGTAAAATAGTTGAATCCTTTGTAACTAAATCTGTATAAGAATAACTGCCACCTGAAGTAAACCCGCCTTTAGTGTAAGAAATACCATTCCATAAAACAGGATCGTCTGATCGCCATGTCATTGTAAGTGGCGCTTTAGGAAATGCATCCTGATTAAAATATCTTCTAATATAGCCACCTAGTTTAGATGTTTCTCTTAAATCAAAGGTTTTAACGGCCGTACAATTTTGTAAAACAAACTGTGAAAACTTTTCTGCAGTTTGCGCAGCAGTCTCTCCATCGTTTTGTGAAAACGCATTGACATTATTTACAGAAGAAGGATCGTTTAATCTATATACCACAAAGTATTTTGGTATTTGGCTATTTAACCAAAGAGGAGCAAGAATACCTAAGTCTTCCGTATATACTTCAGATGAAAGAGATCTTGCACCAGCCGCATAAAACATTTCATACTGATTACCGTATGATGATAGGACAGAAGTATCTTGGAATTCTTGAAAAGCTTCGTATGCTATGTCAGTAGGTACAGTTCCGTTTTTAAAAAACTTATATACATCCTGATCATATGTTGAAGTGCCATCAATTTTAAATGCCTTAAATGATGAAGATGACAGAATATTATTTGCACTAAACGACTCAAGGTAAAGATCGTTACCATTATAGATAAGCTTTACATTCGCTGTTAGCTTAGGGTTAGTACGTACAAGACTGTATGATGCTTTATCAAGTATTGGCTCGGCCATTTAAGTTTCACTTTTTTTATTTATTCACCATTCCTGGCTAATAAATCAAAGGCCTATAGGAAATGATAGTCAATAGTTATTGAATAATGAAATCACCACTGTCGTTTGAAATAAAGTTTCTTCCAGTATTTTGTACCTTATTAACCTTAGTCTCTGTAATACTTGGTCTTAGATTACTTACAACCTTTTCAAGATCGCCCAGCCCTTTAGTTACCGTAGCCGCAGGGAATACATCAATATTAAGATTGTCTGATTTGTACTTAGCAAAAAATTCAACATCATATTGGGCTACTGTACCACCGCTTGGCCAAATATCAAAACCGATTTTCTTAGCATAAGTTAAATTGGTAACAGCCCCTGTTGAATTACCTGCAACATTACCAATACCACCGGATGAACCGCTACCTACACCGTAATAATCTGTCATTCTATATTGGAAAACAATTGGAATGTTTATAGCATTAGCGCTACCAAATTGTACGATCTTACTAGACTGAATTGAATCACCGTCCGTTTGAATAACTCTATGATCATCGGCTGACATAAATAGATATGAACCACAACTATTTTTTCCTAATTGATATTGATCAAATGTTTCAAAAGAAGTTTTAACATTTCTTGAATAATTTACAAATCCTGGTGTTATTGGATTACTCAATACTGGGATAAACATTAATGATGGACTTGCCTGTAATGTTTGACCACTATTAAAGTTTATCGGTGTACTTGATAAAACAGTTAGTAATGCCGGGTTTTCATTTAAGTAAATAGATTGCTGTTTACCTTTTGGTTGATCTGAGAATAGTGGAATAAACTTAGATTGTCTAAACATTAATCTAGCAGTACCATTACCTGACGGCGCAGTACAATCGATTGGGGCTACTAATGTAGTCGGCAATGTTGAAGTATCACCAGTTAAAGCAATGTAAGCTGCACGATATGCAGTATATGACGTTACCCATGGATGTGTAATATGTATCTCTATTGACTGATCACCTTGTGGTAAATCGTAGCTAGGCGACGTTGTTGGTAACCCAGCTGCATCAAAACCTCCACCCCAAATAAACTCACCGGCTGTAGCCACTGAAGAAAAGTTATCTTTTAGGAAAAAGTTTTCGCATGTGTCTAAGTTAAACGTGTAATCATTATCAGGATTTAGATAATTATAAAAACTCTCCTCGGATGAAACGTCTTTATATCTTGCATATATAAATTGATTCTTATTCTGTGTAGATTGATAAGGTGACAGAGATATAGTTTGACCATACTTGCTTGTAGAAGTAACCGATGGGTTAGTCAACAAAATAGGCGTTAAGTCATATTTACGAATTGTGTTATAATCAGTATCATTTCCTACATATGTAGGTCTACCATCACTTTGATTTGTTGCACTGTTATCTAACCATGAATATGTTGCAGGTAAAATAACAGTTCCATTTGCAGCTTCCGCATTTGTATAACCAGGATTCTCTGATTGCTTAGTCATTCTGTTTCTTGAACCAGCAACTCTTGATATTAATCTTAAACCAGTCTGCTCAGCATTTGCAATATTAATAAAGAATGTTTTACTAATGATCGCACCGCGTGGATCATCAAGTGCCTTAACTTCATTAAAATAAAATCCAGCAAATACCTTTGTAGTTGAATTACGATTAAGATTAATTACATTACCTTGATCATCAACTAAGGTAACCGCTAACTCACCTGAAGCATTTCTTAGTATTTCACTGAATTCATCTAGTCGTGCTTGCATTTCTGCAAGTTTACTAAATAAGTCAACTGGCGTTTGGTTCTCTGATAAGAAACCTGAGGCAATCACCTGTGCGCTGTGAGCATAATATTTTTCATTGGCAACAAATGAACTACTTAAATGTTCATCAATACCTTTGGCATTTAGAGTTTCCTGTAGACTAACTTTTGCTATATCCTGTTTGTTTTGTGCAAGAATTGCTTCTACTGCACTATCAGAACTTAAGTCAGCTGGAAATTCAATTCTAACTGGTTCTGACCATTCACTCTCAAGTGGATTTGATGGCCAACCTGCTTCAGATATAGATTTAACTTGTACTTCTAAAATTTCACCTTTTCTAATTGCAATATCAAGTTGGTTAATATTAACCGCATCTGCATTGTCATTATTAATTGGTGCCCATTGGTAAAGTCCAGTAATTGGGTTCTTACCTCTAGGTCTTAAAACACTTTCAATAATTTCATAATTTGAAAATGCGCCTTGGCTCTGTGAACCACCATCAACAAATGTAAATTGATCAACTGGGTTAGCCGCACCATCCTGAGAAAGATAACGATATCTTATCTTAAATTTAACAACAGCTTGTGGTCCAGTTGCAGGAGAAGATTTTTCCTGTGGCATTGGCCAAAAACCACGAGCTCTATATTTAGGTGTAATACTTGCAACTGAATTATCTTTACTCTTTGCATCAATTTCTTTTACTATAGATGCATATAATTCAGCCTGAGAACTTCTTTCAGTTATTAACCCTTGTAATGCATTCTTATCAGCGTCACGCTCAACATTAGTTGCATAATTGGTAGTTTGGATCTTAGTTCTATATTGTGATATTGCAGTATCCAACTCCTTAAGAGTTGAATCCAATGTATTCTTTTGATTATTAAGATCTTGTAATTGAACTACTGCATCTGCATTAGTAACTTGGCCATTAACTAGTTTAACTTTAAAGTCAGCCGATGTAGGTGCAGGAGCATTAGGTATAAGACCTTCTCTACTTGTAGGTATCTTATCTTCAGCAAATGATAATAAGAACTTACCAAAATCAACTGCATATCTTTGATAATAGTCAGCTAGTGTTTGTTGAGTACCATCCTCAGCAATAGTTGTTAAAGCGTTCGTATAAAACCCAGCACCTGGAGACCAATTGACAGCAGGAATCTTTGAATCCGGATCAATCGGTTTAACGAAGGTTACACATCTTTCATTAAAGCCTACCGTAACGTCTACCTGTACATTGTTATTTATGCTTGATCCAATCTTTAAAATATCTGCTCCAATTTGAATTGGGCGAGTTCCTTCAACTAAATCAAGTATAACCGTACTTGTACTAGAGTCTACACTTTTAACTATGTAGCGAGTATCTATTGGATTTGATACCACTTCAACGCTATCACCAACCTTTAACTGTACGGTGTCATTAAAGTCTGCTTCGGAATCAGTATAAAATATCTTGTTAAGTTTATACTGTTTCTTTGGTGAAGTTACTGAAACTCCATTGATTTCCTCTGTAAAATCAACCTCAGTAATTCTAGTAACACTAAATTTACCGGTATATCTTTTTGTTCTAGGTGGCAAATCAACAACCGCTTCATCCAGTACATATGAGATATTTCTTTCTACGATTTCCTGTAAGAATGTAAAATAATCTAAGCCTGATTTACCATTATAATTATTGTCAAAGAATTGGATCTTTGCCTGCGTATTAGTATCTAAAATGTATCTCTGTATGATTGCCTTCTCGGTATCAATTGGTACCTGGTTAGTTAAGTCAAACGAAATGTATAGAAGCGGATTAATGAGCTCTTCAAAGAACCAATTAGGTTTTATCCTAAACTGATTAACTGAGTTAATAGAGGTTAAGTCTGGTGCTTCAGTAGGAAGTTTCGCTAATACTAATTTTCTAAATGTACCGTCGGCTAATCTAACTGAACTTGACCCACCACCAACGTTTGTAATAGTATTAATATTTGATTGTAAACGATCAACGGAGTTTTTAAGAAACCCAAATGATGGAATAGTTACACGAGAATTTGTACCATCTTCATTCTGAATGTTGACGGTAACTGAATCCCTGTTTGAAGTTATTGCTTGATTAACCTTTTCAAAACTTTCAAGTGAGTTATTAAAAAGTCTTAACAGCTCAGGTAAAAGTGTTGATATTGAATTATTTTCGGCCATTTATTTAGATACTTTTATTATTTATTTGATAATGTCATAGACAAAATTTAATATACCTTGCTCGGTACAAATTAATTCAATGATAGGTTTTGTACTTAATTCATCATTAGGTATGATAGCTACAGTTACACCGTATACACCTTGATTAAGTCGATTAATAGAATCGGTAAAGATTCTCATATTGTATGAACCTATTGCTAAATTATTATTAAAAGTCAATCTTATAGTTTGACCTTTCTTCCATTGAATTGCACTATCATCGATGTAAATTAATAAATCGCCAGCCGCGGTGTTAATTGTATTAATTCTTAACATGTTTGTAAATGTCTCTAAAGAAGTAAATGCTTTAGGAGAAGCCACGTTAAGATCAACTGGGTTATTAAAATTGATCTCGTTTCCATTTTCATCAAACGGAATCATAAATGTATACTGTTGAGTAATTACATCAACTCTAACTTGGTTAGGCGTATTACGATTAAGTGCAATACCTGGACCAGCTCTTAATACATCTGTGTTATATTGAAGAGTCGTTGAAATATTTCCATTTGCTAACGACTGTATTTCTTCTGCATTTTTTGCAATCAAATCCAATAGAGTAGTTCCATTGGCCATTGAAAGCGATGCGTTATCAAGTTGCTTTTGTAAATTATTAATCTGGTCTTGAAGAGAAGTTACTGCATTCGCAGCAGTAATACTATTTTCTAATCCTTGTACCCTAACATCTAATTCTCTAATCTGAATCTGTTGTCTTTGGAAGATTTTTGCAGATTCTTGTAACTGGGTTGTTGCATCAACAAACAGACCCATTGAGAATGTATTGTAGTCATTAATAATTGTATCAACTCCTGATGTTCCAGGTGAAGCATCAAAGCGTAAGTTTATCTTAAATCCATAACTGTTACCGTTTTGACCAGTAACTTTGTTTGGCTTATATTTTGGATATCTTTGAATAAATCCACCATCAACTGTAGGTGTGATGTTATCCAACATAAGAATACCATATAAATTGGTTGTAGTATTTGCAGAGTTACTTAGATCAACTAAATCATAATAAACTAATACTGAGTTGAATTCAAAGGTAGACGAAAGATCTGTTCCATTGAACTGTTGTATAGTAGAAACTGAAGGGTCCTGTACAATTTGTTGATAATGATTAGGATTAAAATCTACAGTGATACCATCTAATCTACTTCTTCTATATGCAACTCCGCTAAATCCAGCTGGGCTATTATAATCAGCAGGATATTTTCTAATGTCATCATTAAGAGAATCATCAAATGTAATAGGTTCCGTAAAGTATGCATCAATTGTACTAGGTGGAGTCGTTTCATCCATCCAGTTCGCATTAGGATCGGTATACCCAGCAGGTCCTGCTCCTAACAAAGGTTGATCATAATCATAAAATGCAAAGATATCTAAACCTTGTGGGTGGATTGTATTTACATTTCTACCTTGGATATATTCATCTGATCCAATGATCTTAAGATTAGGTTGATAGTTATTATCTGATATAGTATCAAAGAGGATAGTCGGAGTATTACCCACTTCTGTAGGTACGTTAATATATAACTCGGTATATGCTTCTCCAGCTCTGTCTACATTATTTACAATATCAATATCGCCTACATACTTAACTACTCTTCGGTATTGTGTTAAACCTGTAAGTTTTTCATCTTCTTCTACATATGCACTACCGGTAACTAAACCACTCTTTTCTAGATTTGTAGCTTGTCTAAAACGAATAGCACCAGTTTCTTTTAGCCATTTAAAAAATACACGTTCTGAAACTGAACGTCTTTCGTTGTTATCATAACCTGAATTAGTTAAGATTAACTCCTCTAAATTAAAAGCATAGTTTTGTAGACTTTCAGTCCAGTTAACATTAGGGTCTCCTTTCAATCCACCGTTTGCAATCATACCATCAATGGTATCAAACTGCATGTAGTTTTGAAAGTTACCAAATGTGTTAGGGTCTAACCTATCAAAATCTGGAATATTAAGAAGCACAAACTTAGAAAAGACCAGTCTAAGATTCTCATTATTCAAAGTCTTAGAAAGGTCTCTTGTAGCTGAAGAGAAAGTATAAAAAGTTCCTCCGTCTGCCTGAGGTGTTTTAATTAAAGGCGTTGTGGCCATATTTTAGTCTAATTTAATCTTTTTACACGATAGTATATCCACTACCGCCAGTAATATACCAATCACCATTTCCTGTACCATCATCAACACATAATAAATGAACGGACTGACCTTTGGCATTTAATTGGATAGCGGTACCACCATCTAAAATAATAGGATCAATTGCTCCTGCGATTTCAACAACACCAGTAGTAGCATCAGAGTAAACAAAGAATATTTCCTGACCGATACTTCCATCATTTAATTCAATGTTAAGTACACTTGTTGAAGTATTACCTACTCTTTCTACTGTGTAAGGCGGAATTGCAGTACTTGTACCAACCGCAATTGTCATGGAAGGACCAGCGTAGGTATCATTTAAAGTTTGTGGATCAATATCATTTCTAAATAGACCGCCGCCATTTAGGTTAAGATTACCACTTAAATTAACACGGGTTAATATGTTAAAGTTATTTGCATTAATGTCAAGTAAGACCGTACTTAAACCTACTCTTAAAGCTTCCGTTTTAAGATCATTAAGATTAGTTATAGTACCTGCAGTTGGATTAAAGTAAACCTCCATTGCATTAATCTCACTAGCAAGAATATTAAAGTTATCATTGATAACCAATCTAGATCCTGATAATGAATCTGTTCCAAGAATTTCTGTTACGCTTATTGCCATTGTTTTTTTATTTTATTATTAGGATATTTCTTTCCTTTTTATATTTATTCCCATTAGAATCTGTAAGTTCTAAACCTATTTCATATCTACCTGGTTTTTGAAATAGGTATGTTAAGTACTTACTTTCAAAATATATATCAGGCATCGAAGAATCTGAGGTATTTTTTATGATCCATCTAGGTTTATCTTTTCCATTTATCTTACATTTATCATATACAAACATGATCCATGTTAATTTTGGTAAAGTAACACCCTCATTAATAAACCTTGCGGTTACCCAAGATGGGTTACTTGCTGTATGAAGACCTTTTCTATAGATAAGACTAGCACATCCTGTACCAGTATTGCCAGTTAAACCGGTTATTCCAGTATTGCCAGTGACCCCAGTATTACCAGTTGTCCCTGTTGATCCGGTTGGAGCGCAAATTCTATTATCATTAACGTCAACAATATCAACATTAGTCCAATCACCGTAAGATCCAAAATATCTTGATACTGCTTGTATGAATTTTTCATTGTTTGTCGCGTCATATACTACATTATAGATATACTTATTAATGATAGGATCATTACTTAAATTTAATCCGGCTGCTGCTTGTGCCAATGTCGTTATTGTTTGATCAAAATAAAAAGATCCGATATTACCTTTAAGATCATCTATCCTAAGATACGTGTTTGGTACAATTTCTTTAAATTGAAAAAATGCAGGAGTATCTCCAGTAACAGAAGTTAAGTCCCACCATAAATGATATGAATCATTCCAATTACCTCCGCTTAGATTATTCCAGAAGTAAGGACCTGAAAAACTAACATTTCCATTATTTTGAAAATTAAGAAGTGTAAAATTAGGAGATGCGCCTAACCCAAAGTTATTTAAAATTGCATTAACACGATCTAGAGATTCATATAGACTTGGAGTTTCTTCATCCCAGGTTACGCTAGGCTCAATAGGAAGATTCCATGTTGAACCATAATCTTTCCATTTCCATTTACCTTCTTCTGACCATGTATAATTTTCCTTTCTTGCTTGATACCACCCTGAGTATTCAACCTCTTTAGGATCAACACAAATAGTATGTGTTTTTACAATTGAAGATATGTTATTGAATAAATCATACATTCTCATTTCTACACTATATGAACCTACATAAGGTAAAACTAACGGTAGTTTATCATACTGATTAATTGGCCCTCTTATACTAGAAAAGTATTCAGGAGATACATCAGTTTCTTCTTTATATATGATCCACTCAATTTCACTAAAGTTACCTCGTTGTATGCTATTCCAGGTATATAAGATTTCACCAGGATTTTCAATTCTATTAAAAATAGCTCCACTTAATGGTCCTCTTATAACTCTAACTTCTATTCTCTGTGTATCACTACCAAAAACTCTTATCGCAGATCCAGTGGTTGGTAAAGTAACCTGGCTTAAATCCCAATGTAACCAAGGCGTAATAAAAGTAGCCTTTAATGATTGTAATTGATTATAAAGAGCATTTCTTACGTCAGTATCATCATCACCAGCCTGTACCGTGTATGTTGCTCCAGTATTAGTTATAGGATCGTTAACAATAAAAATATCCCCAGGATATGCACCTTGTGGATCTAAGTCAAATGTATAAAATTTATTTGCATTAGATACTTGATTGTATGTCATGCGAATATCATTCCAAGATAAAGTTTCAAAGCTGGTATTTTCTAAAACAACAGCAGCACCAACAGGAATGTTAGGTTTGTCTGGTAGGTACAGTGATGAATACCCAGCCGGAGGATTTCCAACTTTATTTAAGTTAGGTGCATAATTACTAAAATAAGATAAGAATACATTAGAGACATCACCAATAGTAATGTTTTGACCTCCACTAGGACTACCTAATACACTATTAAGGTCTGGGCCTATTGGTGGAAGTGGCAAAGGATCTCCTGGAGTATATGGACCTAATAAAAGATTACGCGTAATACTGCCACTTCCGGAAGCAATCTGGTATGGATTAATATATGCATTACATAAACCAACTACAGCCTGTCCAACAACACCACCTGAATTAAAACAAAATCCAGTAATATTTCTAAGATCTTCTAGGTAAGTACATTTTTCTGGAAAAACTTTAAAATCTGCGGCAATACCCGCAGTAATGTTTCTCTTATCATTTCTACTCACAGTGTTTGTGATACTGTTCAATCCAAAGAAGTCAGCCTCCCCTACGATATCTTTAATATGAGCATTAAGTGGTAAGAATTCTTTTTCAAGTTTTTTCTTTAAACCAAATAATTTAATTAACACTTCTTCAATTGAAAAATCAAATGATTCCTCGGTTATAGGAAGATCTAATGAATCATAAAACCCTTCTTTAATCTGATTGATTTTATAAATCAGACTAAACATATTAGTCTTTCTAAAATTTTTATTAGGTAAAGTAATTGACATATCATTATAATTAACCTGTGGGTCAAATATACTGATAGGATTTGATTGAATGTATTTACCGTATCTAGGTGAAGACTTATTTATGTTTTTCCAAAACTCCTTTACTTGAAGATTATTATAACCAAAAAACTTAATGGCATTAATAAGACCTTTATAAGAACCAATGTAAGGGTAAATGTTATGCCCTTCCATCATCAGCTCTTTTCTCTTTCGGTTTATTTCAATAAAATCAGGAAACTGTTCATATACATTAGTATCTCTAAATATTAAACTGTCATCCATAGATATGGTATAACCTAAATTCTCGGTCATAACCTTAAGACGTTCATCTTCGCCTATAGTCTCTGCATATACTGTAAACTTACCTACTATAGTACCTGTACATTCATCTTTAACAATAAGAGTCCTCTTAAATGTATTCTCTTCATTTGAGTTTATAGTAAAGTTGATTTGAATTGTCTCAGATCGTATATCATTTGTAATAACATAACCATTAGAGTCAACCGTTTGTAATGGATCATAATCCAAAGGTACACTAATTTGATCATATTTAATTAAAGGTGGACCAGGGATTTCAACTTCAAGTGCAGACTGTGTAGCTGTACTAAAATCAGTATTAAACTGGAATAAGAAAATATCTTCAGGATCCGTTGTCTCCCATTCTACAATCCAATCACAAGTACCAGTGTTACCGCCAGTTGATCCAGTGTTACCTGTATACCCAGTGTATCCTGTAACTCCTGTAGGAGGAGCATCATATGAATGAGGATAACCAAACTTTTTAGTATTATTTGATTGCTGAATAAATTCCTGAAGAATAAACATTTGCCCAACCTCGAATAACCCAGTGGATACTTCAGGCAGGTAAATGTTGCCGGACCAAATATCATTTACTTCGTCGTAGTCAAAGTTATAATATTTACCGTTCTTATCAAAAAAGTATATATGTTTCCAGCGATTCATATTAATTTATTTTTTCGTAATCTTTAGGAACAGCAAAGTTATAATAAATTCTTAGATACTTTACCTTGTTAATAAAGTATACCATAATAGGACTAAGATGTTCATCAATAAATTGACGTAGTCTTTCATTCCTAAACATGTAAGAAGATAACATCTTAGACATTAAATTACTTCCATAGTCATACCCAAGATTTTTTAATTCCCAGTCACTCTCGTAAGTAGCTTTATACAAACTAGGATATCCTTTTCTTTTTTCTGTTAAGTAATTCATTGCCAATTTTATTATACTTTTTTAATAGCGCTCTGTGTTGATTCGCCAATAAGTCTACCTGCATTAGTAGATCTTGAATTATTTCCGGTAGCTATGGTTGTACCACGGTTACGCTTAAGCTCATCAAATTTTTCTTGTTGTGTTTTGTTATAAAGATTAGAACTAATCATATTCTTATAGAACACATTAAGAGAACCTATACCATTAGGTACCGGTGTTTCTTCATAGTATGTACCATTACGATCTTCCCATCCTCCTCTAATTACAACAATATCGTTTGAACCTATTATGATATCACCAAATTCATCTAATCCCATTTGAGGATCTTCTTCAGGTGCTAACATAATTTTCTTATTTTCAATTAAAACCTTTTGATCAGTTGCTGGATCAATACCGTAAACTGGTACAAAATAGAATCCGTTTCTGATAGCTTCTTCGTTTTCTTGTGATAAGAAAAACAAATTAATTGAGTCAATACCTTCAATACTTTCAATTAATGAAATTAAGTCAGATCTAGGAACTCTATCTCTTCTATTAATTGTTAGGAAATATTCATTAAGGGTATTTCTAATTGCAACTGTTATTGCATTTTTATCATATCCTTCAATCCAACGAACCACAATATTAATTACGTATTTCTTAACGTTAGGATCATCTATTCTAACCTCGGCAGTAACTACTTGTCTACCGCTTTTATTTAATGTTTCAATAACCTGAGCTTTTTCATCAAGGGTTAATGTAAATTCTTCTAAAGGTACTGTGAAATAATCAGTATCACTTGTTATCTTTTTCTTAATATCAGGTACTAAAAACAGGTAGATAATATTATCATCATTTATGTACTGGTCATCTTTTGTATTATATGCATTTATAAAAGAAAAGAAATCATACTTACTCAAATAGTATATGTAATTATTTGGATTTGCTAAAACAAATGAATTACTTTGGTATGGAGCAATAAGTCTAGTAAATTGAGGATCTTCGCTATCAGAACCAAAGTTAGGATTTCTAACAATGTTTAACGATAAGATTTCATTAAGATCTACTTCATTGCCTAAAAAATCAGTACCAGGATCTTTAAACTTAATGTTTAAATTTTTACCACCAATGTTACCTGCATTACCTCTAGTCTTAACATAAGTAACCGTAATGATTGAGCCTAATGGCGGTGGATAGCCAAATTGATTATTACCAAAGAAAATACTTAAACCACCATTAACACTAGTCTTACACATATAAGACCTTTCGCTTGGAGCCATATCATAAAGAGAGTCAACCTTTTTCCACAGTTGTCCATCTATATCAACCGTTACCATGTATTGGTCGGTAGGTTCCTTTGTAGTTAAATTATAACTTTGTAATGCTTGACCGCTACCAGTAAATGTTTGGCTATCAATTTCACCTTGTATTAGTTCAACATTTATCCATTCTCTATTGGTTTTTTCAAGTCTTATAAAATCACTATCAAATCTTAAAAAGTATGATAAACTATTATTACCAACCTCTAAAGCAGCGCCGTTAAGTATTTGAACATAGTCTCCACTAAATGCTCCGCCTGCGCTAGTGTTAAGTCTTAACCCAATAATTCCTTTGGCTGAGATCCCTCTAGTTGGATCATGACCTGTTAATCTTGATAATCCGTAAATTGATTCAATGTTTCTGGCTCTAAAAATATTAAGCTCTGTTGCTACTGCTTCAATATAATAGAAAATCATTTCACCTAAATTTGCAACAACCGTTAACAATTGCCCGAATGGCGAGGCTGGTGTAAACACCTCAGCTGCCTGGTCATATGTTCTTTGCAAATATTCAAATGCATCAAAGAATAATTGGCTTGCTCGTAATCGCGTTTTACTAAAGAATGACATTTATCTTTATGTTTTTATTTTTAAAATAGGGCCCCAATTACCCTGGTCTCATTTATATAAATATCGACCAACGCACCATTTCTTCCTTCTGTTTGAAAAAATGATACCTGAGTATCAATATTAAATCTCGTATCATAATCAAGTAAACAATATGCCTGTATTTGACTATTAATTCTTTCTTGAATTACTGACTCGTTAAGTACTAATGAAAAAATAAGGTCATCTAAATTACAGCCAAAATCAGGTACACCTAATACTTCTCCCTTTCTTGTAAAAAGAGCGTTCTCAATTTTCAATATAAGCTGTGATATATCGTCCGTAACCTCTACAACTGTAGAGTTAAATTTGTTTTCGGCTTGACCCCTGCTATAGATATCGTTTAACATAGAGAATATTCTTTTAATATATATTCTCTGCTAAAAAATAGTAAATTAGATTATAGATTCAAAGGTATTATCCAGTGTAAAACCAATCTACACCTTCATCACCTTTAATCTCTTCTATAATAGCAGCTAAGTCGTCTTTTCCTTCTGATGAGATAAGGTCAAAATTAATCGTAATGTTACCTGGAAGATTAAATGAGAATGTTCCTAAAATCCTTGCCAATTGTATTTTTGCTTTTGCAATACAATATCTAACAAAAATTTCATCCTGGAACAATGCACAGTCAGGAATTGTGTTATACACCTGAAAAATACACGCCTGTTTTGGTAACTGACCTTGGAATCTAAATTTCTTGGTTAAACGATTATATGAATATGATATTTGTGGTAATAAAACTTGACGAGTAGTATCAAGGAAACTTGAATTAATTACATATGCCATTAAGTTCTCTGAACCTAAACCTGGTCCATAAGTATCTGAGTATATAAACTTTTGAATAGAGAAGTCAACGTCGCCAGCAGAAAAGTAATTTGTTTGCCATCCGCCATCTTCACCAGAAAAACCTTGCCATTCAAAAACATTATTAACTGAATAAACAGTCGATGGCATTGGTACTATACCGCGAGTATCTTCAGTGTTAGTCTTTGAAAGAGTATCACTGTCATCCTCTATACCTTTTCTAAAAGTTGGTTTTGACCATGCAGATGCAGGTAATGCAATATACATTTCCTCTACACTATCTTCATATACTTTATAAAAGTAATCTTTTGCTCTATCAATAATCCTAGCCAATTCTCGTTTAGGAACTGTAAAGGGTAATTGACAACCAATGGTTAGATCATCATTAATCTGTTTGATTAATTCATCTAAGCATGCTTGCGATTCAGGACTATTACAATCTACGTAACCCATATACTTACATATTAATTTTTTGTATTTCTACAATTTCAGTATCATCTGAAAATGTTGCAAATTTAGTAGCTCGGCCTTGTCTAAAAATACCGCCTTTCATATCACCACTAAAAACACCTTTAGGTCCAAATACATAGCAATTATTAACTTCTACGTTTCGACTAATATATGAATCTTCAATTTTTGAATCTTTACATTCAGACATTCCAAATACATTGGATTCAAAAATATTAGAATCCACAATTTCAGAATGGAATATATCACATTGCTTAATATTACCTTTTACTTTACATTGGAAAATATCAACGCCTGTAATTTCAAAACATTGTGTTAACGTAGCATCTTTAATTTGTATACGTCCAGAATCGCTATCATAATTAATTACTCCAGTATCCATACCACCTTTAGTTAGTAAATCAAAAATCTTTTCTCTAATTTTTGGATAATACATACTAACAATTTGACTTGGAGTTTTAAGATCAACTAATACTGATATTTTAGGAAACTGTTTTTTAAATGAATCAAAGTTCTTATATGCCTGCATAACATCCTTATGCTTAGCTAAAACATCGTCTAATTTTTTTAGATCATCCTTTGTATAGATTGGATTACTAAGTACATCATATAGCGAAACAATAAAATGCTCTATCATTGAAAGTACCGTGGTATACTTTTTTTCATAATCGGTACCACCTAAATATTTAAAATCAATATGTCCCTTTCCAATGCCGGTAAAATCTACACCGTAATACTTATCATCAATAAACATATAGTTTTTCCACATACTCTTACCCGGTGAAGAATGAGTCATTCCACTAAAGGGTAGAATAAACTTAATAGATTTAGCGTGAACTGTATCTCTTCTTTCAGGAAAGGCATCATAAACTTTATCTTCATCAAAGTTAAGAACAAATTTACCAATATCCAATCTTGGTATATTTATAGATGGACCTAGCTTTTCACTATCAAATGAAATTTGAACATGAATAGAACATCTATCGGTAGTCGTGGCATTTTCTCTTATCCACTTTAAAGTTTTTGATAAAATTAACTTTGCTTCAACAAAAGGAAGAAGACCGGTTGAAAGACTGGTCATTCCTTTACTAGCATTAAAGTTAGGTACTAGTTTAAATGTATCAGATGTTGGTAAAAAATCACTATTCCTATTTTCATCTACACGAATTCTTTTGTTTAATGCATTTGAAAGATTATCCTTTACAGTGTTAACACTATCTTTAGCAATAAACTCAAATCCAAATCCTATCTTTGAAAAATGTATAGCATTAAGTTGCTCATTAGAATACATGTATGGTCTATGATTTTCTTTTATGAATTAACATTCACACTCCAGCCGTTACCCTCTAGGACTGTTTTAGCAGAAAGACCAGTTGCACTAGGAATTGCATTGGTACCTCCGGCCAAATCAACATAACCATTTTCTATCCCATTAGTACTTAAAGCAACTAAGATGTTATCTACAGCTTCTTCCGTTAGAGCTCCGTCATCCACATCCACATCATAGCCATCACCAAGAGGCTGGGTATTTGATATAATTACATTTGTGATACCGTCGTTATTACTTAGATCAAAACCTTTTAAAGAAGGCAACATTGATAAGTCAATACTAGTAATATTACAATCATCAATATCTATAAATTCAAGGTTATTTAAACCAGTTAAATCTGGAGTTCCAGCAGAAAAATCACTGTCATCAAGATAAAGAGATACTAATGAAGTACAACCTGAAACATTAACACTTGTTAATGATGGCGCGCCTGTATCAAGATCATCACAATCACTTATATCAATATATGTAAGATTAGTCATTCCTGAAAAATCTACGCTTACTAATGAATTATAGTCCGCTCTAAACTGTTGTAAATTGGCAAGGGTTTGTAAACCAGTTATTGATACTAAAGATGAATAATTATCATCCCAACCTGGAAAATCCAACTGTAATACTTTAAGAGGATCATCAAATGTAACTTTAACTGTGTACTCTCCGCCTTCGTCATATGTATGTTCTTCTGAATAGAATCCTCCACCACCTGAATCTACATGAATATTACCATCACCCCAATCAATAGTAAATTCAATTGGTTCACCTGTAGAAACAAATTCAAATCTAAAGTCAAGTTCTTGTGTTGTATTTACTACAAATTCAAATACAGTAGGTCTTCCACCACCACTTGCCGCAGCACCCGCCGCAGCAGCATTAGCTAATGGATTATTAATTACAGCTTCATGCAAAGCATTTTTTCTAGCCTGTGCATAGGTGAATCGGCTTTGTTCCTGAATTTGTTTAAGGATATCCTGTCTATTCATCTTGTTTTATTTTTTTTTATATATCTAAGTTAATCAGCAAGGGTCATCGTTATCTTTCTCTCAGATGAATTAACAGCTTGAATTCTAATACTAACCTTATCGCCTCGATCTAACGAAGTTTCTTTAAGTTTAGTTTTATGAATAAGACCACTAATACCTTTCTCTAATTCAACGAAAGCACCATACTTTGTAACCTTTGTTACAACACCTGGGGCAATCATCATAGGTTTATACTTTTCATCAATCTTATCCCAAAGATCTTCCTTTGGTCCAGTTTGAGTTAAAATAATTTTCTTATCATTAATTATCTCTTTAGTCCAGAAAGATATTTCATCACCAGGTTTAATTTCATATCTATTGAATTTATCTAGTGTTTCTTCGTCCAATTCAGTGTTAGGAATCAATCCAGTTAAGCACTTATTAAATTCAGCAAATACTCCAAACTTGGTAGTACCTGTAACAACTCCAGTTAAGTGATCCTTAATATTTTCATTAAGATCATCAATTGCATTTGGAATAAGTGTATTAAGATATTCTCTATGAGAAACAATTATTGTATTCTTTTCTATAGAATATGATACTGGCATAACGATTAGAGTTTCGCCAACAATAGATTCAAAGTTCCATAATTTATTTAGACCAGCAAGAGAACCTGGCATAAAGCATTTAATTCCAGCAAGATCTACCCAGTAACCTCCATTAATAAGTTCAACGATTTGTCCATTAAATCCAATTGATTTATTTCCAACCGCATTATAGATTTCATTAAATTTAACTTCATCTATTGCATCTGATATTGAAGCCATTACAGTACCATTTGGCGCTGTTTTTACTTTAACATCAACCGTCATGCCTACTTCAAGTTGATCAATAATTTCTTTAGGTTCTTTTAATAAGGAACAGAAGGCAGTAAATTTAGATCCTATATCAATTAATGCGCTTTCTTTATTTCCGGCTTTATCTCTAGATATCACTACGATTTCACCTTGTGTAATATACTTTTCTTTGTTTTCACATTTTTGTATATTACCTTCTATGTCTTCCCCTAAGCCATATAATGCTAAGGATTCTAGTACATAGCTTTCAGTACATAATATTTTCGTGCCGTGTGGTACTTGAACTTTAACTTTTTTTGTGTCAAATGGACTTTCTCCAATTTGGATTGTAATTTCTTGTTCGATCATTATTTTTTTTACATTAGGATGTTAACTATAGATTATATATTAGTCGTCTACTTTAGATATTTTATGTATGAATACTAGAATTGTTTCATTTACACAACACCAACCCATGGAAAGGGTGGACCTGGAACCGGTGGTGCCGATGGTACCGGAATTAATCCGTTAAAGACTCCTGCTATTTTAAGGAGATGTTCGGCATATGCTGCGATAAGAGCAGTAATAAAAACATTAAATGCAGTTTCTTGATTAGTCTCTGATTGTGCAATAAAAAAGGCTTTAGCTAAATCTTTCTTGAGAGCGTTAGGATCTCCTGGTACTAATACCTGGTAACCTGTAGTTGGTAAAACATATCCAACCGGTACCGTAACTGGAGTAAATATTTCTTTTGCCCATTCCACCGTAATTGCTGTTGCAACTGGCGCAAAGATTGCTTCTATCTTATTTCTGGAATCTTCTTGATTTGGGTTAGGATTATCTCCTTTGTAATTAGGTGACATTTCAGTTGTTTCTTTAAAGAGTTTGTTAAACGCAGCTTCATATGCAGACTTAACCACGCCTTTGTTTACTCCAATAGTTACCTTACTTGATGTTATAACTAATTGCGCAGATTTAACTGCATTAACATATTCAGTTGCATGGATATCTGCAATCTCAGATATTGTTCGCTGGTTAGGAGTACCTAACTTAGCTTTCATATTACTTCTAAAGGTTGACCAATTTGCCGGCATAATTATTTAGTTGCAGAAACTTTACTTAAAGTTGATTTCATTGATACAATTGGTTTTGAACTAGGTCCTGATGGAGTTGGGTGAATATGATTATCAAAGATTTGTGCAAATGCATCACCTTTAATAACAGATTCCGTTGCTCCTCTACCTAACTCAATTTTAGGAGAATCAATAATTGCTTTAGTAGATGCAGTTACATCTGCCGTTTGACATTTTATGATTGCGTCTTTACAATTGATCTCTGTGTTATCAGTACTATTAATAATGAACTTAGCTGAATGTGTAAATGTAATATTACCATCATTTAACATAACGATTGTATCACCATTTGCATTGGTTATTTCAACACTGTTATCTGGTTTAATGTTAATCACGGTTGGACCAGTCGCAGTTGTATAATCCATTACTAATCCTTTTTCTTCTGTGAAGAAAACTTTTATACTTTCCCCTTCCCTTTCGTTTGTTACTTCTTCATTACCACCACCAGTTAAACCAAACGCGGTATCATAAATAAGTATATGAGAGTTAGGATATGAGTTTTGAATTTCTGTCTTTAATTCATCTGAAGGATAAATAGATTCATGATAAACTGGAGAATAGTAATTTCCATTGTCAAATGTAATTCTAAGAACGGTTCCTAATTTAGGTACAGAGAATGTTCCACTTCCGGTTTGACTACCACCCGATGAAGCAACAGAAGGCCTAGCCCAAGGTAGAGCTTGTGTAGGTAAAACAAAATCGCTAGCAGGATCGGCTGGATCAACTCGCTGATCCATTTTGCCGAGTACTCTAATTTTGCATCGACCTTCAAATAGATCATCATTAGTATCTTCAACGATACCAATCCACTGTGATCCTTTTAAATCATCTGTTTTTAAATCTTTTGCTGATAACTTCATTAACCAAATACGTTATTAGATTCTAAAGGACCAGGGCCAGAAGGACCAGGACCAAATACATTAGAAGATCCTAATTGAGATCCACTGCCAGGGACTAATCCTAAATAGATATTATCAGTTGGTAAAGATCCACCTGGTTGTATACCAGCGCCTAAAGGATTATCACCTAGTTTAATATTGGAAGAAGATCCACCTGATTGTACCATAGCACCTGCTATAGCACTTGATACAGCTCCTGGATTTTGTAATACTCCAATGATTTGATTTCTCAGACCAAATGCATTACCTAATATTGCGCCTTGTGCCAAAGCTTTAACTGCGCCTACTCCTCTATTTAATGCGGCGTTAGCTGCCTTAAGTGCCTGATTCTTAGCGGCATTTTTAACAGCGGCTCCTAATCCACCTTGGGTTTGTAATTTAGCTTTATCGCTTAACTCCTGATCTATTCCTGCAAAATCAGATATCATTGAAATTGTACTATATGACCATTTCATGCTAGTTGCAGACATTTCATTTCCTCCTGCATTAGTAACATTATCAAATACTTTACCGCTTGCTTCAGGCATCCATTGACATTCGTCAAAAACAAAAGTTATTCTTGAAGTGTTATCATTTAGAAATCTATCTACATCGTTTTGTGGAGCATTAGGATTAAGCTTTGTTAACCAGCCTTGTGTTGATTTGAATCTTCTTATTTCATAAACATCAACATAAACTCTAAAATACATTAAGTTCTTTGGTAGAACTGTTCTTTTATATCCAACATCATAAACAGCAGATTTATATAAATTAAATAGCGCGCTTATCTTTAAATCAACCGCCTCAAGACAACCGATTGTAATACCTTCACCATCACCTGATCCCTGAAACGGATCAAGCATATTTAAAGATTTAGTCCATGCATCATTTAAACCTTCAATAGTTTGCCAATAATAAGGTCGGTATTCATTAACTTCACGAAGACCTTGTATAAATGAAGCTAGATATGATGCTCTAGTTTTTTCTCCAACTTTTTTTAAGTAACCTATTGCTGATTCACCGCCTGGTATAAATTGTCCTTCTTCGCCACTTAATGGTGGCTCTGGGGCTGGTCCTAATAAACTATCTCCAATCGCATCAACCAATGGAGTTTCACTCGGTGGTTTTGCAGGTGTTCCATTCGCAGCTCCATTAAATAGTGGACTTGATATATCGAATCTTAGCGAAAATCCTAAATAGGTTGGATCATCTAAACTGGTAACACCATTGCCTCCACCAGAAACTGAACTAGCTGGTGTTACAAATGTCTTAATAAAATTTCCACGTCTCCTAGCAAACGGATTTATAGTAGGATCATTTACAGGATTATATGGTTCATTAATTGGCATTACTTATTTGTTTTTTTATTTATTTTATGTAGTTGGAACCACTTCTCTTCTACGTAAATGTAGTCTTTGACGTAAGCCACCTGGCTTTGTTAAAATATAATCAATACCAGTGATAACATAAAACCCGGTAAGATATTCATTGATAACTCCATTATCAGAACTACTATCGCTTCCTACGTTATTTGGAGTTTCCTGTCTTCTCTTAGTACCGCTTGGTACATTTGGATCATTACTAGGCGCAGTAAGAACATCTTTAACATTTTGACCAAATTCTAATATTTGGCAATAAATTCTACTGTATCTCCAGATTGCAGGATTAATCATGTCTAATTCAACAATCATTCCAAATTTATTAATCTCTACTAAGTTTTGATAATTTAGAATTGCACTATACATGTAATTAGGATGAACATTGTCGCCTTGTGTACCTAGATACTTGTATTTAACTTGATCATTACGTGGGCCTTCAACTTCCCCATTAATCAGTCTTCCTTTTGTCACAGGTACCATACCTGGGGTATCACCCATAATAGGATCAACGAATTCACTGATAAATTCTTTAGAGTTAAGATCCCAAAATTGAGTGTATCTTTTATAACCATTATCCTTACTGATTTGACCACTTCTGTTTATTTGTTGATACCTAGAAATGTATCTAGCGGTGCCTTGCATCTGTATCATATTACTTAGCATATTAGGCATTTGATATTCAGAATCTTTAGGATCACCTGCTCCCATAGTATCTCCTGCATTTTGTGTAAACATTAATGATGATTCTAAATCTGTTTCTTGCCCAAATAGTTTGTTTACATCAACTAGGGTTAAGTAATAATAAGGATCAATGTATGATGTAAAAAATGATTCATCATTAAGATATACATTTGCCGTAATGTCCTGTATAAATTTCATTGAAGTATCATATGAATTTGTCCACACCTGAGCATCATCTGTTAAATCAACATTGGATGCATATCCTAACTTTAAACCTTCTGCAATATTTAATAAAGCATCCCAGCTATTACCTTCTTGGAACTCAACCTTCTCTGTAAACAGATTAGGTACATTCATTCTACCTTCAACTAAAATTTGACTTGCTTCATTAGTTGATCCTCCACCACCTATTGGTTTAATATCTTCAATAGTAAAATCAATTCGTATTGGCTTAAATGTAGTTTCTTCACCAGCTGATCTTATATAGACTTGAATAATATCACCGTCCTTTGGGAAGTGTCTTGCAGTAAACATACCGTCCCTATCAGAGAATGAAAATCTACATGTTGGGTAAAACCCAGTGCAGTCAATTTCAAACATTTCTAATCTATCACCCTGAACATCATATTGATTTATTTTGACAATAGGTATAACGTTAGCAAATTTACTGGGCTTTTCTTTTGCTGCACTGCCATTTGAATTTGCTGTGCCGCTTTCAATATCAGGAATCTTTAATTCATCTAATACAATTGTTGGTTCAATTATTGTTAATATGTTTCTTTCAATTGCTGACATTATCTATTACTACTATCGTTTGCGTTAATAAAAGTGCTTCTAGAAGGTAAGTTTGCTCCTAATTTAATATTACCGCCTTCATATACTTTAACATCCTGACCGGGCTGTAGCATATTAGGAGGGAGAGGGGTTTTTACTCCTGCTGGTTTTTCTTTTGCTTTTTGTATAAGTCTCTGAACTCTAGATTGATCCTTTTGTGATTGACGTCCAGTATCAACATAAGGTTCCTGTGTAGGAGTTGGCCTAGATGCTGGGTTAGGTCGTTGATAAACAAGATCAGGTCTTGATAAATCAGGAATAACAAGAACATCACCTTCTTGTATTATGAATGGATTAAATATGTTATTGATTACACATATCGCATCAATGTATTCAGAGCTACCAAAATAGATTTCTGATATTTTATCAATTCGTCCAATTTGATCAGGCATTACATAGTGCAATGCTTTAACACCAAGATCTGCTTCATATACAAATGAAGGCGCAGTTAAGTCAAAATAAAACTCACCAGTCTTTTCGTCAACCAGTTTATTTTTTAATGTTAAGGATTTAACGTTCATTACACTTTATTTTTTATGAATCAATTATCATGGAAACCACATTATGTACATATTGTGAATCATTGCTTGTGAATATACTAGACTTAGGTTTAGTACCGGGGCTAGACTTAGTGTTACTTATTGAATTTGAATTAACACTTCCAGCTTGTGCACCTGATTGTGTTTTCTGTAAATTAGCTTTACCTGCTTTAACAGACCCATATGTAGCAACATCAGCACCTTTAAGATTTAGGATATCTTTTTCATCTGCAACAGATGCATAAATTCTACCACGGCCACCGTTAAACATATTTTCAATGTCTCCCTTATCTCTAGGCTTACCATGTTTTAGATCAACTTCAAATTTAACCTCCATTGGAAAATCATCATAACCTAATCCATGACCTAATGTCATTGTTGAATTGTCACAGTACATATTTCCCATCATAACGATTGGATTAAGAGGGTTACCTACTGTGATATGCCAGTTACCTGTAGGTTCAGCGCTAATAAATGCAGCTGTTGCCGTACTACCATTAATTGCCCCCATATTCTCGCCGAGAAATCCACCTAGCATATTTCCTAATAAAGTCTTACCTACTTTTAGTAAACCGTCTATACCATTTTCTAGATTAATTTCCCCAGTGCCACCACCAAATACACTCTTAAATCCAGTTTCAACATCTCTAACAACGGATCCAATATATCCTGCAAAATCACCTTGTCTTAGTTTACCCATATCACCAAATGTACTAGCAACATAACCTGCACTTCCGTAATATCTATGTCCACCACCAAAGAACTGTGCATTATTAGTTGTCATGGTTAACATATTACTAATGATATCAATCATTGCAATTTTTGGGTTAACATAGTTTAGAGATTTAAGTTCATATTCAAAGTTTAACTTAATGTCATTTTCAAACTTAAGTCCCATGTCTCTAACGTTAGTTTTATTTACTACGTTTACTGGACCAATTACAAAGTTGGCATATGTAGTTCCGAAACGGTCTTCGCCTGAATTCGGATCATTTTGTCTTCTAAATTTAGTACCTGGGCTAATGCCTTTAAATGCATCTGCAGTTGCACGTCCAATACCACCTATCTTACTATAGAATGGTTGTTGTGTATAACTTCCTGCACTACTTTGTACAGCTTCCATTTTGGATTCAATTTCTTTCCAATTTAATCCGTATGAAAATTTAAGAATATCATCAATCTTATTACCTGCCGTTTCACCTAAGTATGTAACGGCGGTTACACCAGCAACCTGAGTAACATCTGCAACTTTCATTACAGCATCTTCAGGTTTACCACCTTCTGGTGTTTCTGGATATTTTAAAGATAAATCAAATATGTTATCATTTACTGGTACCGGAAACCTTCTTAAAGTTACTAAATGGTTTACTGGAATTTTCTTATAGTATTTGAGATATAAGAAGTCTTGCGCTTTATAACTAATCTTAGGATAAAAACTATCAAAGAATTCTATTAGTCTAGGTATAGTTACATTATGCGCATCGTATCCTCCCATAAGAGGGTTATTAGCTTTATCTGTAAAATATCTAAACGGTTCGCCCCCAGTTAAACCACCATACATACCTCTAAAGTTAAATAGAGCATATTCATTAAATATAGATCTAGGAATCGGCGTACCCATACCTTTTGCAACAGTAAATGCATCACCTACTGCTCTTTTAGTATAAAAGTTTTTGGTAACTTCATGTAAAACTTCCTGAGCAAAACCAGCAGACTCTCCACCAAATGTTCCTAAAACACCACCATTGATACTTGCAGGATTAGGAGGTAACGCGCTACCTGTAGTACTAACACCATCTCTCATAGACTATGATCTATTTTTAGTATATATTTAACCTAAACTGGTTAGATATTTATTGATGTCTATTCCTGATTGTTGGAACTTATCAGACCATCCTTTTTTAAACCTAATATCAAATTCGTTAACACTATCTAATGATAATGATCCTTTGAAAAATGGTCTGGTTGATATTTCTCTGATCTCCTTTAAATTTTTTGAAATAATATAGAATTGTACACGCTCAAAAAGTTTCTGTAGATCAACCTTTGTTTTAGTGCACATAACAGATTCAACGATTACATAGAATCTTTCGTAGTCATTTTCATTAAGCCTGTCCTCTAATGATTTTGTAGTATTATAATCATCTTTCTTAAGAGGCATTTTTCTAGCACGATTATCAAACTCATAACGGAAGTTCATATCAAAAAAATAAGTTTTGAGGAACTTCATATTATCATACATTTTGATAATCTTTATTTTGTAGAGAGGATTAACAGGATCCCATGCGGTATCAATTACAACACCCTTTATTGGTATAAGAACATTAGGTCTACTGAATGATGATAGTAAACAATAGACATGTTGCCCTTTTGTAAAAATCCTGTGTGCTTTCATTATAAATCAATTTCAAATTCAACCGATTCATTGAATAGAAAAGAAGATCCATTTATATTTACTTCAGGTGTATGATATATCTTATAATGTATTTCTCTTTCGGTTAAAGTTTCCACGTATTCCTTAATCCCACAAATAACATCTTTATCCAATTCACCTAGTACATAGAATAAAGATCTTGTGGTACTTCTATCAACCGTGGATTGTAACTGTCTCATTAGATAAGAAGATACAACCGCGTCAGATGGTTCAGACTGGAGATAGTCGTTTTTAGACAACTTATTATAGATGTCCATGTAATTAATACACTCAATACTTCTAGGTACTGAACCCAGAAATGCTTTTATCTTTACTGCATCTTTGGAGTATATAAAAGAAAATTCTAAGATTTCCGACATTCTTTAAGCAGTTGAAGCTGGGCTTCAAGTTCTTTTATTTTTGATTCGAGTTCTTTACTACCTGGTTCGTAGTGAGTACCCCATTCTTTTCGTATTGTAATAACATCTTTATCAAATTTGCTACCTAAGTTAACGCCAAGATCTTCGCATAAATCAAAAAAGAACTTCATTACATATCCAAGTTTATCTTTTTCAGATTCTTCGTATACGTCAGTTGAAGTCCATTGTTCTCGAGCGCCCCCATGATTGTCATCAACGGTTCTCTTAATTATTCCATTCTTAGCTGGTTCAAGCGCAATTTTAACCATGTATCTTTTATGCTCTAGATTTATTAACTTCTTTAATTAGATTTCTTGCTACTTTTTTATCAGTATGCCATGTAGAAAGATCTCTTATGGTAAGAGCTGCATAAGCTTCTCTAAGTTTTTCAATTTCTTCGGCTGTATGTCCTGCTTCTTTCCATCCTTCAATCATTACTAATTCTTTGGCCTCAAGTTGTTCAGAGATAGATCTATCAACTGCTTCTTGATTGGCTGTAAAAATTTGATTGCCATTTTTAATAGATTCCCTAGTAAATTCTAACCATTTAGAAAATGGTAATTTACTTTTCATTTTTAAAACGCCTTGATATTTCATAGCCGCTCTTCTTTCTCTACGTGTTGGAATTTTAGTCATAGTTTGTTATTTTAATATATATTATCTTAAAAATTAAGAGTTAAGTTTGTACCTATTGATAATAAGTTCCTCAATTGAGGTTCTTAATGTATCCTTTAAAATACTTGGATCAATTTGATTTGATATAAATGAATCAAGTTCTGTAATTACTTCTTCTTCATCAAATGTCATACTTATAATATCAAAGATATCTTTAGCTGGTACATTAATTGAAAATGAAAGTTTAAGATCAACCTTATCAGTTTTCTTTTGTTTATTAAAAAGAGTCTTAATTGGATTTTCTTTTGCCGATTTAGCAGATTCTGAAATTCCTGCAGGATGAGGTCCTGGTCCAACTGAACCAGTAGGACCTTCTAATACAGGCAGTGTTGGATCAAAACTAAGAGGTTCTCCTTCAATAGGAATCATAAATTCATGAATAAGACCAGTTGAAATTCTTGACCCACTTTGAAAGATAGTCCATTCGTTATCCTGTGATGATACCTTTTCAATGTTGCCTATTTTGTCTCCCTTTACCCATTGTAAAGTTAGCTCTTGTGTACCGGTACTATTATCCATAGTTTTATTTTTATATGACAATTAGAAAAATAGTTTAAGAATGACTAGTTTACCCAAGTCTGTGGCCATAGAAATATGAAACATAACGAGTATAACCGTCCATTACAATTAGGTTACCGCCAGGACCGTCCTGCACTCTACCTATCATAGTAGCGCTGCCTCCACTAAATACATAAACCCTAATGTCACTATTGTCAATGGCTTTATATATACAACTAATGTTTAATGTAACTGGATAATCAGTGTTAGTATTATCCCACATTGCTGTCTTTAGTACGGTGCCAGTTAAAATGTTTACTAAAGCTATACTTCCATATGCCGCAAAATTATACATCGCCACTTGCGCATGTAATTCCCAAGTCTGGCCACCATTTATTGAAATAATACCAGTTGCACCAAGCATATTATCGTCATCATATTGTTGTACAGCCCATGGTACTGCTGTATCCGTACCACCAGTTACACTTTCTGGGCCGTCAAACGTTACCTGGAAATATTCCGCTGACCCAGCAGGGCCTGATGCTCCAGTTGCTCCTTGAAAACCTGGATCACCTTGAATTCCTGATGATCCTTGTATACCGGTTGCTCCAGTTGCACCACGACCGGTTGCTCCAGTTGCTCCAATGAAACCTTGGGTACCGCTGGTACCAGTTGCTCCAATTGGTCCACCTGAAGGTCCAGTTGCACCAGTTGCACCAGAACCAGTTGCTCCAGTTGCACCTCTAGGTCCAGTTGCACCATTAGGTCCAGTTGCACCATTAGGTCCATCAAATACCCATGATATTGTATGAGTGCCTGACCATGTAGCAGTTGATCCTGAAATCCAGTTAACATCATAATCAGCATAACCTACATTAGTAGAAACATTTGTAATCTCAAATACAGCTACTACAGCGTTTAAACCTACTTGTGTAACTTGTAAATATCCATTTTGACCATTAGCAAATCTGGTAAAAGCTAGGCTATGCCATATTGCGTAACTATTGCTATTTACATCTCCGTCTGCTATTGACATTTTAGTTGTTAAAGCAATGTTTGCATTGTTACTAAACCAAAACGTTGAACCCGGGTTCAAAAATGCACTAGTGCCTTTAAATTTCCAACGTCCACTATTAGAACCGTCATTACCGTCTAATCCCGTGGATCCAGTAGAACCAATACGACCAGTCGCACCGTTAAATCCAATACCACCCGTTGCCCCGATAACTCCAGTTGCACCTCCGGTACCGTTTGCCCCAGATAAATAGAACTGTACACCTAATAGATCACCTGGCTGAAATGCTAATGCATCAAAGATAGAATTAGGACCAGTACCATTATAAAGAAGTTCTATACCTAACACAGACGAATATGCAAACGAACCATTACCACCAGTGATAGCCTGAACTACAGCACCTGATAAAATGTTACCTTCACTATCGCATCTCCAAAGTCTAATGTAACCAAGAGTAGTTGGAACGGTTGGGTTTAGTTGATCTATATCATTTAACCCTTCAAATATTGGTTTTACTATCCCTGCTATAATAGAACCCGATGGAGTTAACTTTGCATCCATTGAAAGTATTATCCAACCTGTGTTATTTGCTTGTGGATATTCTGGATAATTATTAATCCCATGATAATTTAGAACATAACCTCCTGAGATAAATGATGGCTGTACTGGGGATCCACCGTCCTGTAAAGAATTGTCAGGTTGATATTCATAATAAAACTCAGCAGCCGGATATCCAGTTGCTCCAGTTGCACCATTCGCTCCATCGTATGAATATGTTATCGTATATCTTCCTGATACAAGTGATGCAGGTGGTATACTTCCACTAATATGTGTAACTACATAATCAGTCCATGTAGCATTATTGATGATAGCAGTTACTTGGTACAATGCAATAGTATTGTTAGTATCAACTCTCTGGATTTGTAAATTGAATACACCACCACCAAGTAATAAATTTGATGCAACGGTATGCCATTGTGTATAATCACTACTAAGAACAGCAGTGTTACTAACAGATATTACGCTGATTGCACTAAATGTAGTGCTATCCGCGGTAAAATTAGAAGTACCTGGATTGGCATATCCGCCAATCCCGTTATAATCCCATCTACCGCTATTTGATCCATCATTACCACCTAAACCAGTTGCTCCGATTGTCCCATTTCCAGTTGCACCAGTTCCACCTATGTTACCAGTTGCTCCAGTTCCACCTATGTTACCAGTTGCTCCTAGTAAACCAGTTGCTCCTTGTAAACCAGTTGCTCCTATGTTACCCGTGGCACCTTGTAAACCAGTTGCTCCTATGTTACCCGTAGCTCCTATGTTACCCGTAGCTCCTATGTTACCTGTAGCACCTTGTAAACCAGTTGAACCTTGCAAACCTGTTGCACCAGTTCCACCTATGTTACCCGTTGCTCCTTGTAAACCAGTTGCACCAGTTGCACCTATGTTACCCGTGGCACCTTGTAAACCAGTTTCTCCAGTTGCACCTGTTCCACCTATGTTACCCGTGGCACCTATGTTACCCGTGGCACCTTGCAAACCAGTTTCTCCAGTTGCACCAGTTGCACCTTGCAAACCTGTGGCACCTATGTTACCCGTGGCACCTTGCAAACCAGTTTCTCCAGTTGCACCAGTTCCACCTATGTTACCCGTGGCACCTATGTTACCCGTGGCACCTTGTAAACCAGTTTCTCCAGTTGCACCAGTTGCACCTATGTTACCCGTTGCACCTTGTAAACCAGTTGCGCCTTGTAACCCTGTGGCACCAGTTCCACCTATGTTACCAGTGGCACCTTGCAAACCTGTGGCACCTTGCAAACCTGTGGCACCTTGCAAACCTGTGGCACCTTGCAAACCTGTGGCACCTTGCAAACCTGTGGCACCAGTTCCACCTATGTTACCCGTTGCACCGGTAGAGCCAATATTTCCTGTTGCTCCAGTAGAGCCAATATTTCCTGTTGCTCCAGTAGCTCCACCTTGTGTATTCATTACTTGTTGACTAGTAAAGATAACTGAAGGAGTAGCTGGAGATGTTGGTGTTGTACCAGCAGGAAGATATTCCAACGATACATTTATATCTTCAGTTTGCCATATCAATTCAATATAATCACCAGCAGCTAATTCTTGCATAAGATTAAGAGCAAGAATTATTTGACCTGATCCACCGCCATGCTGAGCTGTAACTGTACATTGACTCGAACTATCTGGAATATCCGTTCCATTTTTACGGAACCAAACATTTGTATTTGCATCAGCATTTCCAACATTTATAAATTGAATTGAAAACTGTAAATTATAAACTCCTGCATATGCATGTGTTATACGACTATTAGAAACAATACTTATCCCAGTAGAGTCCGGATCTGTATTGTTAAGTGTAATAGGATAAGCAACAGTCGTGCTTGCTGCTGTCTGATCTTGTGTACTCCAAAAACTCCCCCAATATCCTAATGCACCACCAGCACCTTGTGGACCTGTTGCCCCGGTTGCGCCTGCGCCAGTTGAACCTATGTTTCCAGTTGATCCTATATTTCCTTGCGAACCAGTTGAACCAGTAAAACCAATATCTCCCTGTGAACCTGTTGCGCCAGTTGAACCTATGTTTCCAGTTGATCCTATATTTCCTTGCGAACCAGTTGAACCAGTAAAACCAATATCTCCCTGTGAACCTGTTGCCCCAGTAGAACCTAATCCTGTTGCTCCTATGTTTCCTTGCGATCCAGTTGCACCTGTTGAACCAGTAAATCCTTGTGATCCAGTTGCACCTGATCCTGTTGCACCAATATTTCCTGGTGTTCCTGTTGATCCAGTAAAACCAATATCTCCTTGAGACCCAGTTGCACCAGTGGAACCTAACCCAGTTGCACCTGATCCTGTTGCACCAATATTTCCTGGTGTTCCTGTTGATCCAGTAAAACCAGTATCTCCAGTAGAACCAGTGGCTCCACTACCCGTTGCACCAATATCTCCTTGTGGTCCAGTAGCTCCAGTAGCTCCAGTAGCTCCACCGCCACCCCCACCAGTAGAACCATCTATATCAACCGTAACAGTTCTGTAAGGACCAGTTGTACCTGTAACTGTAACAACATCACCAGTAAATTGTAAGTACCAGGGACCTGGATATTCTACTCCATTTGGATCTTTAATAATAGTTACATAATCAGAAATATTCTGAGCATCTAAATTGCCTTGTGCAACGTCGGATCCTGCCTGTAGATTAGGATAAACTTGTGTTGATACATTCCATCCATAAGATCTGAGCTCTGTTTGTTGCGTTATTGCGTTTGCGATAGCATTAGTTGGAATTCTATTAAATGCAGAATAAGGAGCCTCTTCATCAAACGTTACATAAAAAGACATTGTTACTAAATCACCTAATCTGTTAGTAACATGTGATATTGTCCATAGGTTAAATATTCCAGTTAATGGAACAGCTGAGTTTGCATCAGTTGCCTGATTTATAATTTGAAATCCTTCTGTAACGTCACTGTTAAAGAACTGACCATTTACATCAAGAAAAACGGTAGCTGGGCAATAATATAACCCATCAGTAAAAACTACAACCAGAGAAGTCGCTGTTGCATTCCCTGTAGCATTATTACTTAATACTGCAGTATTTGCTCCGTAATTTACACTATCTACGGTAGTACCTGGTGGAAAATTTGCATTAGAAATTTCTAGCCCAGGATACAATAAAATAGTATTAGTTATGCTACTAATATTTGGACTACCTATGCTACAATTTGCAGTAGGATTAGTCGGTAAAGACTGTTCAAAAGACGGTATGGTTATTTGTCCTGTAATAAGATTAGGTCTTGCCATTTGGGTATATTAATTTTTTAAAAGTCTAGTCTTATCAAACAGCTAGCGGTTGAATTTAATGAAGCTAAATTAAATATATTATGGTTTGGGCCAGCCGTTAATGTCATGGACAAAGCGGATATAATAGCTCCTCCTACTAAATGACCTCTGATTATAGGAAAGAATGTATTTTGTGCTACACTATCAGCTCCTGCTCCATTAGTCGCCGATGCGGGTACCGTAACGGCTAAAGTTGTGGCACCACCTCTTGACCCAGTGGCATACAAAACTCCTAATAGTTGTACATCACCTCCGGTCGGTGCTGCTATGGTTAATACCGTTGCTGTTGCAGAAGTAACCTTAAATCCTAAAGAATAACCTGCAGCAGAACCTGATGTTGCTCCCGTGTCGGCAGTGGTTACATCAAATGTGTTTGTAGCCGCATTAGAAACGACTCCATAGAAATTATCCTGGTTTGCATTTCTTATTATGACAGTATCACCATTTGCATGACCATGACTGTTACGCGTAATTGTTAGAGTGGTACTTGTTCTTGTCCAAGATAAACCAGTGTTAACTGTGGCACTTGAAAGTAACCAACATTCAATGTCACCACTTACAAATGCCTGGTAGCGAGAAACTGTATTGTATATAGTAGAGGTACCACCGCTACCGGCGCCAGTTGCACCAATATTTCCTTGTGGTCCAGTTGCTCCAGTAGAACCTGGTCCAGTTGCGCCAGTTGAACCAAGTCCAGTTGAACCGATATTTCCTTGTGATCCAGTTGCTCCGGTTGCTCCGGTTGCCCCAAGCCCAGTTGCTCCAATAGAGCCTGAACCAGTCGCACCAATATCTCCTTGTGGTCCGGTTGCTCCAGTAGAGCCTAATCCAGTTGAACCAGTAAATCCTTGATTTCCAGTTGCACCAGTTGCTCCAATCCCAGTTGCTCCAGTAAAACCTAATCCAGTTGAACCAGTAAATCCTTGATTTCCAGTTGCACCAGTTGCTCCGATTCCAGTGGCTCCGGTAAAACCTGAACCAGTTGAACCAGTAAATCCTTGATTTCCAGTTGCACCAGTAAAACCTATACTGCCAGTTGCACCAGAACCGGTTGCTCCGGTAAAGCCTTGCGCTCCAGTTGCACCAATTGCTCCAGTAGGACCTTGTGCACCTGCCGTTGTTAATGAAACGTTTCTCCAACTATTGCTCGAAGCATTCCACTGAAGAATATCATTATTAGTTGGTCCGCCACCTACATATGTTACATCATATAACAAATCTGCTGTAGGTTGACCATTATTTAGATTTGATAAATTAATTTGACCTTCGTCTAATCGATATACCACATTATTAAATGCATCGGTAGAAATAGATAATGCTGGACTACTTGATACTGAAACGCCTAGTCCTTTAAAAGTTAAATCGGTACCACTCATACCAGCAAAAACTGCCAAACCAGTACCTATGTTTATCCCTTGGTTTACTTCGCCTTGTGATCCTGTATTAATAAGTCTAATTGAATTTGTAGTAACATCATATTGTAAACTCATACCACTACCTGCAACAAGGTTTACTGTTGCATCAGGCGTAGGCGCATTTAATAAGGCATTGTTACCAGCTTGCCATGATCCAATTGTTCCGGTGTAATTTACTCTAATTTTACCAAATCCTGGTTGAGCACCAACTGTAATGTCTCCTGTACCAATTCCACCAATTAAGTCCCATTCATTTGTATCAAATGTACCTAATGTTGTTCTTTGATTGGCTCTCCACCACGCCAGAACCTGCTCAGGTCCGCTGGTTGTACCACTGTTTCCTGTTGGGCTATCAACCTCAACTGGATGATATACAATATTTCCTTCGTCATACACCCTGTCATTAACCCAAGGATTAGCAACCATTCTGAAGTTCGTATCAACTTCAGCATTGAACAGTTCTCTACCTATTTCGGTTCTAAAGAGAATATATTCTTGTAAATTAAATGCCATTATCTAGTATCTTTTTTTATTTATTTTCTTAAGCAGGAGGATCTTTCTCTATCTTAACACCCTTGTATGGAAATTGCTTATTTCCTCTAATCTCAAGTAGCCCTTTTCTTAATGAACTTAGGTACCATGTATTTTGACTCCAACCCGGTTCTGCATAACATGGAGAATAAATCCCAGTTACATAAATACGACGAATTTCATTATAGAATTTTAAGTACTCTCCTACCGATTGATTGATAAAAGAAATCTGTCTATCTGTAAATATACTTCTTTGACTATTTCGTTGACGATCATATTGTGAGCCTGATGTGAGTTTGTATGAACCTGTGATATTACTTGCAGTGTATTCAGTAGTAAAATCATACAGGTCACTTACACCGCTAAAAAGTTCAAGCGAACATAAAGATCCTAACACACAATTATCAATAAGCTTGTATTGTGTGTCAAAGTATAAAGACATTGTATTAACATCTTCATATGTAATAAATTCATTATTGATTCTATCCCAGAACATAATCTTAATACCTGTAGTATTAATTCTGTTCTTTTTAAGATATTGTAAAAAATCTAATGCTAATTTAAATGATAAGGCTTCAACTATCAAGGTGACTATACTTTTTTGTATATATTCACCCTTTAATCTGCTGGTAGTTATTTATAAGATCTTTGATGTTACCATTTGTAATACCGCAATCATTCAGGATTGTAAGATGAGAAGTATCTCGGTATTCATCTATCCAATACACGTGTTTAAACCCTGCATTGACCAGAATCTTAGTGCACATTTTACACGGTGAAAGAGTTAAGAGTACGATGTAGTTTTCAGGATCATATTCTTTAAATTTTGCAATCATATTAACCTCGGCATGTATAAATCCACTTTCTCCTGGTATTAATGATTCTTCTTCGGTGCCTGTTTCTGGATTCATTTGTGCTCCGCTGTAAGAACCGTTATAACCAAAACTGGCTATTTTACTAAAGTCCCTTTTAAGAGTCATACACCCTACTTTTGTAGTGGATGAGTTTGATAGATTTTTTATGCTAAGCAAAATATCAATAAAAGTATTGATCTTTAACTCCAGTCGTTGAATTTTGGTATCCATTTCTTCTTAATTAAAGTGGCATCCATTTTGATGTCAGGGAATTCTTTAGTTAAACTTTTTGCGATTTTAATGTTTTCTTTATCATCATCAAAAAATGTAAAGTTTCTAAATCCTTGTTCGATAAGTTTAACAAAGGCTTGCTTTTTTCTTTCTGCAATAGATCCACTAAACTCTGACTTAGGATCATTAATTGCAAAGATATAGGCTGGGTCAATTCTCACACCGTGGTGGTAGAGAAAATCGTATATAAGTTTTGAATCGTCGCGTGCAGTAATAATTCCAACCGGGTCTCCTTTTGATATTGTTCTCTTTAGAATATCAAACACCCATTCAATGATACGACCAGCTTTAAGAATATCTAAATCTTTAAAATCAGAAAAATCCATTTCATCGTTTTCTCTTCTTTCAAATTCATTAAAATCTTGCGGTGTTAATTCTTTATAGAAGCCGGTCTGTGGATTGCTTACTTTGATTTTACTCTGTGTAACAACAAGAGTATCATCTACATCAAATACTGTGATGTGTTTGTTATTCCTAAAGCTTTCATATAACATCATATATGGTAATTATCGTTAATCTATTTTCTCCGCACTAGAGGTGAGTTTTGATAGAGACTGGATTAACAATCTCTACCATTTGTATATATATGTTTCACAACAGGGAATCTTAATGAGTAACCACCCATTTGATTTTGAGATTCCTCAAAGTATTGAACCGTTACAGTTTTACCTACCAATTCATTGTGGCGGTTTAAGTAATATTCTCGTTGTTCCTTGGAAAATCCAGATCCTACCGATACACGGTAACCTTTATGTTCAATAATGATACTGCTTAAACATTCCTTTTCAACTTGTTGGCCATTTTCAGTCCAACGAATTGTACCGTTTACACATTCTAAAACCGTGTATTCTGCATCATGGAATTTTTTCACCTTTAAGAGGCTATGTGAACGGGTACCTTCATAACCAATGTTCTTACGAACCATGATACCTTCATAACCGTTAATTTCGGCATCCTTAGCCATTTCGGTAAATTCCTCTTCGGTATTGATACGGATCTGTTCAACAATAGTAAGAGTGTTAAATTCTCCGTTTAGAATACTGTTCATAGTAGGACGTTGTAAACGGTCAGCCAATTTATCAGTACCTTTATGATTATCAAATTCCTCAATGGTAAGACAGTCAAATACCAAGAACTTAGGATTTTGAATTGTATGATCCTTACGGCGAATCTCCTTCATAATACCTTGGAAGTCTTCTTTACCATTTTGGTCAACCATACAGACTTCTCCATCTAGGATAAAATTACCAGGGATCTGTTTAATGTCTTCGGCAATACGACCTAGTGTTTCAAATTCTTTACCGTTTCTTGAATAAAAAGTTACAGAATTACCTTCCTTGCGACAGATACAACGGACGCCATCGAGTTTACGAGAACCGTACCATTCCTCAGTTCCGAAGTTTACACGGGTTGGCGAGTATGGGTGTGCGAGTGCAACCTTAAATGTAGGTATGATATTAGGATGTACCTTAAGTACCGATGTAATTGATGCACCCATACGAAGATCGCGGTCTAAGATAAAGTGTACCAATTTTTGTAAGTCAGATGGCAATTCATTTACGAATGTATTTACTGCTTGGATAGCAGCATGCCCGGTTAAATTGTTATCAGCCAGGTTATCCAACAATTGGAATAAATCGGAATAGATATTTTCAGGTGCAGTTAGATGCGAGTTCTTTAGTAGAACCTTGGTATGCACACCGTACTTTTTGAAAGGATTGTATGTATAATAGAAAACCTTCTTAAGGAATTCATTATCAGCATGTTTACGAATTGTTGCAATCTTATGATTCCCTGAAGATGATGCGTTCATTTCATCCAGGAATGATTGTAAGTAGTTTAGATCTTTTGTAAGGTTTTCCATATACCGTTTAATTTTATATAAATATAATACAAATAATTGGGATTTGAAAATTTTTCTCTAACTTTTTTCTCCCAATATGAAAAAAGTTATTAACAATTCTGGTTCTTTAACCCCATGTAAAAATTAAGGGTTCTATTAAAGGTCCAGTGTTTTTCACGTTGCTTATTAGTATCGGTGTTGTAAAAAGTGGATCTTTTCATACCGCATCTTTTAACTAAGAGTTCCACAATCTCTTCCTTTGTATTGAACTGTTCCATGTCTTCGGATTGATCATTAATGGATTCTCTTTCTCTCTCTACTTTACCTAAAGCAGAATCATAATTCATACCTTCGTAAAATACATAGTATCCTACCGACCCTGGTAATGCCCAGTCATTGAATCCTAAAATAAGTAATGAATGGTAAGTGTCCATTGATCCTTTCCAATATTCGGTAGCAGATCCTGGTTGGTTCATGTTCTCACGGGCTTCAGCGTATTTCTGAATTAGGTATTGTACGTTGTTAATCATAGTATATTGTATTAATTAATTTATAGTATAAATTTAATACAATTTTTTGGGATAAAAAAATATTTCACCAACTTTTTTCACTCTAGAGAGAAAAAAGTTTATAGGTAACTTGTGGATAATTCCTGTAAGTGTTTTAGGAGTTTTTGATCTTTTATCTGATATACAATTTTCATACCTTCCTGGTTTCTTTTAAAGCACATTACTTCTCTACCAGTTTTTAACCTATGCATAAAACTTGTTGCAACCTTAGGATCCATTTCAAATACAAATCCACTCATAACATCATTTACCTTGCTTGGTGGCACACTCACCCAATACACCCTATGTGAGTTTTGAATTTTATTCATCTGATTGATACTTACTGCAAATGAATCATAAATAAGAAAAGGTACTTGCGTTTTTACTTCTACCATTTCGCCATCAACATCAAGGTCTTTTGTGGAATCAAACATATAGAGAGATTCATTAACACTATGACCACAATCTCTAAGGTACTTTGCAACAATCTTTTCGCCAAGTATGCCTAACAATGTTTTCTTTAATTCATCTTCCTTATTCATTGGTATTGTCTTTTATGAGTTCTTGTATATCTTTAATCTTTGCGCATTTTTCGTACTGTTCACGTTCCTCAAAAAATTCAAGCAAATGATTTAGTTTTGCTATCTTATGTTCAGGTGTTTCATCATAGCCTAATATATCTTCGGGCGAAGAAATTATCAGGTTGTAGAATACTTCCATAAACTCTTCATGGGCAAGTTCTCCTAATCCAAGTATAATTATTTTAGGTCTTTTATTTTCTTCCATCTATCATATCTTTAACTTGTCTAATAAGATTAATTTCATCTTCATTAAGTTCCTTTGGTAATTCAACCAGAACATTTACATAGAGATCTCCATATTTTTCAGGCTGATTATAAATAGGAAATCCTTTTCCTTGTATTCTTAACACCATTCCATTCTGGGTACCCTGTGGAATAGTGAAATTAATTTTCTTATCAAAAATATCTATTGATGATTTGCCACCTAGCATTGCATCAAAAACACCAACACGGTGTATCTTATGTAAGCCTCTATTGTCTATCATATAGTCAAGGTGGTCCAATATATTGACTGTAAGAATTAGATCTCCGTTTAGTTCTTCGGTCATTCCTTTTTGCCCAAGACCTTTTAACTTAAGTCTTTGACCATTCATAATACCAGGTTCTATTGATACGGCAACAGTTCTCATACCTATTCGTAATTCTCTACGAGTACCGAAATATGCTTCTTCTAAAGTTATCTGTATCTGTGCATTAACATTAGTACCCTTCCCGTTTTGAGAATAGCCATACCTAGCATTAAACGCCTCAGAGAATCCATGATTCTTTAAAAAGTCTTCAAACAGTTGATCATCAAATTGGAAAGATCCGCCACCTGCAAATTTTGACTGTGTATGCCACTGGGCTTTCTTTTTTGGATCTCCTAAGATATCATATGCCTCGGCTATTTCCTTAAATCTTGAATCGTCGCCACCCGTCCGGTCCGGGTGATGTTCCATTGCCAATTTACGATAAGTCTTTTTAATCTCATCGTCAGATGCTGATCTTTCTAATCCTAATACTTTATATGGGTCTTTCATTTCCAAAATATTTGTACTGCTAATAAAGCTGTTGCTAAACATAAAGAAACAACAGTCTTGGTATTAATACCTTCATTCATTAGTAACCATGTTAGCAATGCAAATACAAGTATACCACTTGCAAAACCAATAAACCTACCTGGCCAAAGTGTATTATCAAAATATGTATATGTATAATATGTTGCTTTTATAAAAATATAACTTGCAATACCGCCTAATGTAAATGATACTAAAAGAGGATTGTTTTTCCACCAAGGCCAAAGGAACTGTCCATTTGATTGAATCCATATAATAGCTTGTCCAACCGAAAAGAGAATAAATGCATAAACTAGATTATTCATCAATATGATATTTGTAGCCTTCTCTATCCATGTAACCGATCCAATGTTCAACATCCTTTGCGGTTATCCAAACCGACTCTTCTATTCCGGTTCTAGTTGATCTAGCAATGTTCATAAACCATTGTTCCTTTGGATCATTTTTATCCTTTTCCCACCACATCCATACCTTTTGCCAAGACTTGGGTTTCTTCATGTAACAACGCTGCCACTTGGACAGTGCTTTCATGTATTCTTCCCTAGTTACATTCTTAACCTTCATTACCTAGCGCCAGTATTTGTTGCGTCTAAATCTTCATTAAGTTCGCGTAATTGTCGCCTCATTAACTTTTCTTCCAACTTAAAGCGCTTTTCGTCAAGCTTATTTGACTCTTCCATTTTAGTTGCAATCTTTTCCAATACAGTGATCAACCTCGGTAAGTCAGCTGTGTAAAATTTTTGACCCATTACGGTCTTATGAAAATCGTTCATATTCTATGTTTATTATTATATGTATTCATGGTACTTAGTTTATGAAATGAATATATAAAAAAATCAAGTTATAGTATGCAATTGCTGTCTTATGACGAATTCTTAGTTGAGAATAACTTAAACGAGCAGAATTTAAGCTCTATTTTATACAAAAAACAACTACTAACTACTATAGATGGAATCAAAGTATATTTAATTGATTCATCCATTTTAAGTAGACAATACCCAGTGTGGAATGATTATTTAGGTAGTCATCATTATGGTAAAAAAAGCTTTCATATACCTGAAGATGAGATATTTATATCAGACAAAACACCTTCAAGTGATATTAAAAGAGTAATAATGCACGAGTATGTAGAGAGAGCTATAATGAAAGTTTTAAAACTCCAACATGGTATGTCTCCTGAAGAAGCTTGGAATATAGCTCATTATTTTGTTAAAGATGATTTAGGTTTATGATGCTAATAGTACAGACTTTCTACTAGAGCGGTTACGTAACTACTTAAATATATAAAAAAATCAAAATCAATAAACATGACTAAATTACCACTATTTGAAGATTTCATACCAATTGGATTTAGTATGCCTAGCGCATCAATGTATGCGTTAGGAGCAAATACTCATGCTGACACTGGATATAATATGGATGCAATTGTTGGGCCAGCCACTCAATTAGGAAACCACATTGCAAAAGAAGCTCTTGCATATGAAATGAATGATAATCCTAAACATAAAGGCAAGGAATATATCAAAGAAGCCAAAAAACATCTCAACGATAAAATTGATGAGGTTTACGAAAGCTATTCTGTTACTAATGAAGCAATGGTACAAGTTGCTGGTGATAAGAAACCATCAGGCGCAAAGGTTTTAGCAATGGTTATTGTTGATAATCTTGAAAGTTCTAAAATGCTTAAACCTGGAGTAAATACTGATACACTTAAATTAGCTGTACAGAAAATGATTATGGACAATACATTTTAATTATGGACATTTTAAAATTTAAAGACTACGTTGTAGAAAAGGAAATTATCAAAGGTGGGATGGCTGATGGTATGGATGCACAAGATCTAGCAGATAAACATAAGTTACCTGTAGCAGAAATTGAAGCTGCCCTTAAAAGAGGACAAAAGGTTGAAATGGAACATCTTGACGACCCTGATGCTGCATATGAAATTGCAAAAGATCACATCTTTGAAGATCCTAAGTACTATGAGAAGTTAGCAAAAATGGAAGAATCCATTATGGAAGCAAATGATCATGATTACGATCCTGCCGCTCATGCCGAAAGACTTAAACGTAGAGAGCAACAAAACCTTGAAAGATTCCGCGCTGCGCAAGATCGTCAAGATAACTATGCAATTGCTCTATATGAATTAAAAATCAAAATGGACAAAATTGATCTTGAGAAATTAAAGGTACTAACCGCAATTCATGATCTTAAGAAAAAATTTGATAAACTAACGTAAGATGGACAATCAAGAAAGAGAAGATCTAAGTAAGATCCGCCACTATAAAGGAACCGTTGCAGATTTCAAATCTTATTGGGATGAAATGGCCGGTAAGAATACGAATGCATATGATACACCAGAGTATCAAGGATTTGATGATGTTCATCCAACTAGAGGATCTAAACAAAGTCCACATTGGAAAACATCTAATCTTACTGAACAAGACCATGAAGTTAACATGGCACAAAAATTACTAGCTGCATTAATTGATGATGCATTAGACTTGCAAGAAAAACTTGGAAACCTGGAAAAAGATATTCCAGGTTGGATCCAAGATCATATATCACAGGCCTATAACTATTTGAAACAGGCCAATGATGGTTACCACGAATTAGATTAAAAGAGGGATTTAAGACCCTCTTTTTCAATTAAAGTTTTTATCGCATTTAGGTAATTAGGACTCTCTGCATAATTAGCAGAAAGATATTGGAAATACTCCCCTTCCGAATTAACATTACCAAGATACCTACATTGGTAAAATGCGTAGTCATAAACACTCTCCCTCCAATGATTATAAAATGCATGGTTGTATTGAGTACCTCCTGCAGTAGTAACCCTCATTTTAGCTTCCTTCATTCCAAAGAGGTTGTTATTCTCTAAAAAGATTTTACTTTTCCATTGACCGGTTTCAATCATTGATTGCGCCATTACAATATGTGGATATTTTACATTAAGTTCTTTTAACATTTCCACTAGTTTATCTCGAGAGAATGCATCAGATTCTTTAACCAACACCATTCTTTCCATCTCGGTGATTTGGGAATAAGATTCTTTCTTTCCAAGGTACTTACCTACAGTAATAGAAGTAAATGAAATTAATGAAGCAATAATAAATAAGAAGACCATAATCTTCTTAGTACTTAATAAGTAAAAATTAAGCTTTTTTTCATCGTAAGTGTATAACATAATTATTATTTTTTAGGTTCAACAAAAATCCAAAGTAAAATGTAAATCACAATTGTAGTAGGTAGCGATGCCAAGAATATTGCCAGAATGCGCCATAGGATAGGGGGTATACCACTCCACTCACCTAACCCTTCGCATACACCACCTATGTAGCCGTTTCCTCTATACAGACGTTTATTCATTATCATAATTTTTCAAATTTAAGTTTGACATTATTTTATGTATTTTCTCTTTAATTTCGTTTCTCTTTTGTTTATAACAATGATGTACTTTTTTCCACCCCTTGTTTGATAAACCTGATATCTTTCACCATTAAGATAGTGCCACTCATCAGTATATGAATAATCTTTAATTCTTTGTTCAACCGAACATGATAGTAATGATACAAATACAAGAAGTACAAATAACTTTTTCATATTATGATAGTGAATTTGGGTAATACAATAAGGTAGGATTTTTCTTTTGGATGTCAGGAATATCACCACCTAAATTCATATACTTTTTAAATTCCATAACATCAAATCTAGATGTGATTAGATGATAACCGTTTTTAGTTGGGATGCAAGTAATAAGTTTTGACCCTTCAGGTTTTACTTGGTCAATGATATGAGCAATTCGATGAACAACGATTTCGTCTTTAGTATCAATGTCTACAATCCAACGTTTTTCTGATGTTTTGATTTGTCCAACCACAGAGTCAAATACATGTTGTTGGTTAATTTGTCCGCTTTGGATACGATGTACGATTTCAGTAATCATATTCATTGCAACATCATGGTGATTTTGTTTTTGGATATGAATGTATGCACGGGCCTTAAACATCTCACATAACTGTTGAATTTCTTCGTATCGTTTTTCTAGATGTTCAATGTTATCAATGCAGTATGTTTTAATGGTACGAACCGATTGATGATTATCCCGTTCTCCTTCAGGTTGGTCTTTCTTACGTTTGAAAACATAGAGCATATAGAAATCCCCAGGCTTTTCAAAGTTAAGTAGCGGTTTGATAAGTTCGATGTTATTAATCATTTCCGTTTAATTTATGTAAATATAAAACAAAAAATTGGGATTTGAAAATTTTTCTATGACTTTTTTCTCTCTAGTATGAAAAAAGTTATTAACAATCTGAAACTAGGTATTATCTAAGTAATGTAACTTATTTGTAGCGAATCGTTTTCACTAAAATAGTGTCACCTACATTCACTTCATGGTGGGCGGTGTACCTAACATTGCAGTTGGTTGTAATCTTCCATTCAGGATCTGTTTGTAATGTATGCTTCTGACCTATGCCATAATATACAACATTAGTAACAATACATTTTTTGTATGATGCATTTTTAATGGTAGGTCTTACACACCCTATTAAACCAAAGATCATTAATGCGATAAGTACTTTCATAGTTATTGAATAGTTTCTTGGTAATTACTCTTTCCTGATTTCTGTGTTGACATTGTTTCTCCTCGAGATGTAAAGTAATGGTGGCGGCCGCCGTCATAAAAACGGTAAACTTTAACACCATCCTTCTCAAACAAAAATTCAACCTCAAATCCCTTACCTTCGCTAGTCACAGATTGCGGATCTTTATAACAACTTGTTAAAAGAAATACTAATAAAGTTATACTTAAAATCTTCTTCATATTAAATAAGTTTAAATTCAAAACGATCTTTCATTCTAGTTAAGGCTTCATCAGGTACGCCATGTTCATTTACACCGTTATGACGATTTTCAACCACCAGCGAAAATACTTTATAGTCCCATTCTTTAGCCAAATCGTAGTATGCTTTCATTTCCCATTCCTGTGTAAATGTATTTGATACTATGATTCTTTTGTTTTCGCCGGTAGTATGATTTAGTATCATTGCAGTATTAACTTCGTCATGGCACCATTGATGGGCATCCTTTAGTTTAGATCCATCAAAGATATAACTACCGTCTTTCATAAAATACATATCAGCTTCAACGTGAAATCCACCTAATGATTTTGCCAATGTTGATTTACCACTACCAGGTAAACCTCTTAATAAAAATAACTCTTTCATAATTTAAAAATCTCCAGGTGCTACTTGAAAACAAACGATTCCGTTGTCTCTCCACATTTTTACTACTTTATCACGATCATCAAATGTACATAAGATTTCGTGACCCATTTCCAATTCTTCATCCAACCATTGTTTCTTTAGGATATCATCTTTGGTGTAAGATCGTTGAGGTCTCATACGTAAGAAGTCTGGATGGATTCCATTATCAGATAACCACTGTTCGGTTTCTGTACGAGAAATTGAATCCCTGCCTGAAAAAATACCTACACGGTATCCTTGGTCTTTCAATGCCTTGAACGCCGTAATAACAGGAGTGTTAGGTTCGTCTAATTGAATGTTTTGTGGATCAAAGAATTTTCCCCAATGAATCTTTCCATCTGGTTTGGCGGCTAACAGTCGACGTTTGTCGATGATTGCCAAAGTACCATCAAGATCAAAAATAACAGTAAGTTTCTTCATATTGTTTAAATTGTATAAAACAAATATAAACTATACCTTTATGTTCTGAAAGTGTAAATGAAAATTAATTACTATACTTAATAATATTATTGACTGCATTTAAGAATAGCCAATCTTCAACTTGTGGAAGTTTACATAAGAAGTCATATTCCCATGTATAAGCAGCCTTCTCTTCTTCCTTTGGTGTTAGCTTTACATTAGCATTCCATATCTTTAAATGAAAAGATTCATGTACAAGAATTGCTGCAATGTTATTAATGGATGGATGCTGAACATCTTTAACCGTTATAACTATAGTCTTAGGTGGTAGTGTTGTGGAATGATCACCTATTATGAATTCAACTCTTTCACAATTATTGATTAAAACCTGATACTTTTCAGGATCCGTATTTTTAATAAGGACAATTGCAGAGTCAACTTTAGACTTCCACCCATCACCAACATCATCAATTTTAATTTGTGAAAACACTAAAGAAGGAACTGCAAATAAAATACAGGTTATGGCATTTTTGAAATACATTCGATGATAGCTTTTTTTAATGCATTGGAAACTGTCATTTTAGAAAATGGTACCTTTCCATCTACAAGTTCAATCATAACGGCCCTTACCTCCGTTTCTGATTCCCCAAAGCCTTCATATTTATTACCGTTGTGATATATTCTTACACCTACTTGAGTAACTTGATTTGTTTTTTCAACACCTACAATTCTTATTGTGGTTTTAGGGATACCAAAATAAAAAACTTCAATGTCAAGATCCTGACCTTGTTCTGATAAACAATATTTCTCTGATAGAAGTTCTTCTGCCATCTGTTTAATTCCAAAGCGAATATCTCGGTTTCCTAATTCTCTTAGCTTAGCAGTTGAATATATTGAATCAACTGTGATACATTCCTGTGAAAACCCAAATAGTGGAATTAAGAATAAAATAGTAAGTATTAAATTTTTCATTAGTATGTAACTTGTGTTTTATATCCTGGTGAAAGTAAATAGTAATTTGAGGTACCACCACTAACAGGTGAATTTATGGTTATTGAAGATACACCAGGTATAGATGATCTAATGTCCGTTGTACCATTTATTAAAGATGTGTATTGTGATGTTGTAAATATTCTTGATTTAAAAGTACCTACCCAATTTATTGCATAACCATTCTTTCTATAATTAATATGGTAAACATCAGATATTGTAATATCGCCGTCGCCGTTTAAATCATATTGAACCCAATGTATAGATTTTTTTGGAGTCTTTCCAAGTATAACATCGCTTGCCCCAATCATATCGGATAGTTGTAAATTTGTAATAGGATCAACTGCATCTATTTGTATGTACCATTCTGTGGCAGGATTTGTTGATTGCGAAAATGAATAATAGCCGGATGAATTGGTATAGACAGTCTGATGAAGAACCCAAGGAGTAAATGTAACCACATAATCAAATTCAATTACATAGGGTAACGATGAATTTGCCAAATCGTTCCACTTACCTCCACCTACAAATTGTGTGTAGTCTTCGTTACCTGAGTTATTTGGTTCGCCCGGATTCCAGTTGGCATATTGATTTGTTCTGTACCTATAAGCATAAAGGTTAAACGTTCTGTCTATTTCGTCTAAAGTAATAGCTCTATCAAAGAATTGAATGTCGCCTAATCTAAAAGCACCATACCCACCATGACCCATGTTGGTAGCATCTTGTAAACCAAAAGCAAAATGTTGTTGCCCGTTTCCTCCATGTATAAATGCTGCTTGGCGAGAAAAGTTTATACTTCCAAAACTAACATTATTCAAATATCCTCTCATTGTGGTACCGTCATAAGTAATACAAACCATGTTCCATGTATTGAGTGTAATAGCAGTACTTAATTGAGTAATACCTATGCCATTCCAAAAACCAACCCTTAAAGTATTTGATCCTGTGATTTCCATGATTGATTCATGCCAACTGGATGATGGACTTTGAATGTTTAATTCAGATGCAATTACGCCATTTCCTGTTGGGTAAACCCAGGCAACCACTGATATTGCTGTTGAAGAAAATCTTGAAGCTAGATTGCTAGTTATTGCATATTGGTTAGAACCGTTAAATGCTAAGTATTTACCACCTGTGCTTGAATACGCAGGTGAATTGTATAAAGTTGCATGAATAGAACTTTTAATGTCTGATAAAGTTGAGCCAGCTGAATAAGAAGAAACATCGTAGTCAGCTTGAAGATTTGTGGTTACTTGAGTTTCAGTCCAGCGGTATCCACCAAGTGGTTCTGAATAAGTGTAACCAGCAACTCTATCTTGGTAATAACCAATCCAACCCGAAGGCCATGTATTAAAAAGAAAATTGTTTTCAGCTACATTTGATACTGTAGCAAGGTGGCCTCCCATATTCTCACATGCAGTTTTTGCTGATGTCCAAGTCATAGACCCAGTTGAGCGGTAATAAGAGTGACCGTTGTAATTGGTTTGTGAAGTGAATCCTGTTAATGTAGGTGTTGTTCTCTTATATAGTTTAACAGGTACATTAATCGCACCACTCCCATCAGCATTACGAATATAACCTGAGTGTGTAAATGTTTGAGCATTGGTTATCGTTGAAACAAAAACCAATAGGATAAAAAGAAATCTTCTAATCATAATAACATTCTAGTTCCTAACATAATGGTGTAGTTAAGCGCAGCATCTTTTACTGCCCATGCACCACCTGTGTTTATATTAAGTTTAAACCTCTTTGTCAAATTAATATTAGTACCAATAATAGGTAACACTACATGAGGGGATTTAAGTAATATATCATTATAATAGCTAACATAAGGTGCATAAACATAAAGCATTAATACCTTAAAGTCAAATCTATTAGTTATTTTAAAATCATACATACCACCAGCAATAGCTGCAGTACCAATAAAGTCAGCTCCGTAAACCTGACCAAATGAACCAGTTAACATATAAACCAATTTCATATTCTTTGGTTTATTTAAACTCCACATCTGCCCAACTGATAATGTACTGTATAACGTAGGTTGAGCCTCAAATCCTATTGTACCTGTTACTGATATAAGATCTATTCGTTTTGGTTTCATAAAGGCATAATAGCCGGTAATATTAGGACCTCTTAATGCAGTAGTATAATCCATGTTAATACCCCAGGATCTTGCACCGTCCCATCTCATTGATGCATAACCACCGGTAAATTTGCCACCTACTGCTACATCTGAATTCTGAAATTGGAAACCAACAAAATCCGAACTTGCCAAAACAGTAGGACGGTTTCCATTTTTGTTACTAGGATTCCCACCCGACGTTGAATTTTGTACTGAATTTACAGATGATCCTACAAGATTTGTTTTACCACCTTCCTCGGTCCCTGGTGGTTCGCTTGTTGTGTTTGTTCCACCTTCGGTGCCTGATCCACTTGTACCTGATCCACTTGTGCCTGATCCACTTGTGCCTGATCCACTTGTACCTGATCCACTTGTACCTGATCCACTTGTACCTGATCCACTTGTGCCTGATCCGCTTGTGCCTGATCCGCTTGTGCCGCCTTCGGTACTTCCAGTACTTCCGGTACTTCCATTGGAGCCAGCATTTGTTTGGCCTTGGCCAGTGCCTCCCCCATTGGTGTTCCCATTTGCATTAGTATTCTGGTTATTCGTAGAAGTGTTTCCATTTGATGCCCCTCCATTACCACCTTGGGTTGATTTATCTTTCTTACTGTTACTAGTTGAATTTTGTGTACTATTAACAGCTCCTGAAATTAGGTTTGATGATCCACCTATACTGCTTAAGCTAGATAGACTTGAAATTGTGTTTATTGTTCCTAAGAAATTAATTGCAGTATTTTGGGCAACATTTATCGCGGCAGGAAGGCCGACAATTGATGCACATGGATTATTATTTCCAAATGACCCAAATACACCTTGTGCCCAACTTTCAAAACCACCATTATAAAAATCGGCAGGTTGAAAAGTATTTACCTGCCCATAGTAAGTAACAGTCACACCGCTTGATGGAACTTGTAATGTTTTAATAGCTCCTGTACATGGATCTGTATATGAATAGCTAATCTGAGAATATGCTGATATAGAAAGAATCCAAAATATTAGTGTAAGTATGATCTGTTTACGATACATTTATGATTTAAAAATTCCTTTTTTGATCATCCTAGAAACAATTCTTGATGAAGCCGTTTCTAGGGCTTTCTTAGTTGTAATTCCTATCGTACTTTGATTAAACTTGATTTCTGTGTCATCTACACCATCAAGAATAGAAACCGTCTTTACTGTTGTTGCTTCACCTAAACCAGATCCCATAAGAATTTCGCCTGTCTCTGCATCAACAAATCTAACCTGTAAACCCAGTCTTGTAACTTGTGTAGTTTTTGATTCACCGTTTATTTTAATAACCTCATCTTCGGAAACCGAAAAGTCATAAACTTCAATATAAACAAAATACTTGGCGAGTTTAATTTTACCTCTACCATCTACTTTGTTTTCAGTGAAGCCTTTATCCGATGCCTTAAACTGTTGAACCATTCTTTCTTTAATTTCAAGCTTATCCTCCGTAAACACAAAGCGGTTAGTATACTCTAGGTATTCCAAAACAATATTTGTTACACCAAGACCAACTCTTTTGTCTTTTAATTCAGGATACATTTCATATAGATCCTCGTTAATTCCTATCTTAAGAATTTGTATTGGTATTTGAATAGTATCAGTATATTCAGGTAAAGCATCTATAGATTGCTTCTTTTCAAACTCAGCTTGATATTGCTCGGTCTTAATAGTTCCGACCTGAGCAATACCAATCTGTGTTGTGAGAATTAATACTAATGTTGTTAGTAAATTCTTCATTTCTAATTTCTATTTTTAGTCAATGTATTCCTCAGTTGACTCTTCTTTTTTACCATGTTTAGTGGTAATGAATTTATCAACCGAAGCAATTCCAAATGCGCCTAATGTAATAACCATAAAGCCATCAAATACGAATTCATTGATTGGCATTTCTTTGCCTTGGAATCCGGTGTAAATATCAACAGCTAGGCAAACTACCATCATTAAGAATGCGCCAAACCCTACTACTGATTTTTCATTGATGTCATTATCATCCATGAACATTCTTTTTAAGAAATTTGGTTTTTTAGTTACTTTTGTTCCCATGTTTATTTGTGTTTTTTTTATTACCAAGGAGCGTCTTCAGATTCTGATTTCTTCTCCTCTTTCTTTTCAACAGGTTTTTCTACAACTCTTTCTTTAATCACAGTGGTACCACCTGATTTTTGCTGTTGCGTATTTTCCTGATTTTGTTGAACATTAACTACAACCGGTGCGGGCGCAGCCTGCTCAGTTTTAGTTTCTTCTTTATCTTCACCACCCCCACCGAATAGTGTAGTAGTTAGATAGGTGCCTCCTGCTAATATTGCAGTTGAGATGGTACCAATTAAAGTCTTCTTAAGACCTGACCATGTCCCATCATTTTCCATGTTGTTTGTTTCTTCAGACATTGTTTTTTATTTTTTTATTAATTTGAAAGATTCAATCTCAGTAAGAGATTGTAAAGTTGTAAAGTAAACGCCAGTTGATACATTTTCAATATTTGAATAGTATACGTATTTTCCTATTGGCATATCTTTATCTAAAATTGAATTAATGATACGGCCATTCATATCGGTTACTAAAAGTTTAATTCTACCGGCTTCTTTAACAGTAAAGCTAACCGAAAAATCACCAGTTGTTGGGTTAGGATAAACTTTAATAGTTTCTTCCATTGAACCAGAACCACCAGCCATTTTAGCTACAACTAGAATTCCGTTTGCAGGATTTATACTTAAGTCCTTTGAATTAAAATCACCTGAAAATTTTCTAGAAGTATAAAGAGGAGATTGTGCCCATTCGTTCTGTGGTGACTTAGCTAAAAAGCGTAATGTAAAAATATTATAACCATCTTCAATTGCATATGCTTTATTAGCAGATGGATCAAATCCAACCCATTCTACTATTCCGTCAAGAGGATTAACGGATGATAACCAAAACATAGATTTTGGTGAATTGTATACATCTCTAAATTCTAAGATATCTTCATCGTAAAGGAACCCCATTTGAAGCGATGTAATGTTAATTCCATTAGTATTAACCTTCACTGGAATTTCTACTAAGTTTCCTTCATTAACAGAAATGCTAGGTACATTAACCTCTATTGACTGTGTAGGAAAATCATACTCAACTTTAGTATCAATTACATTCTCCTGTTGGGCAGGTGTACCGGGTAACGGATCAATTGCAACTTCAATTGGAGTTACACGGGCCATATTATATCCTGTTCCATTAGCATCACCAGGGACTAGTACATAGAATTGAACTGAATCAGGTTGACCTGGCAGAATATTATGATAGAAGTTAGTTACACCTGAAATAGTAGATGTGTAGTTAGTAGTAGGTGTTCCTGTGATTGTATTCTTTTCAGCAACAGTAAAGAATTTAACATCTTTTACACTGTTAGGCCAAGCACTGAATCTACCAGCAATTCTACCAAATACACCATAAGCATCGGTAATTGATATATTGTTAGATCCATTAACATCTGCGGTATAGAAGTCCCAACCTGAAGGGGTTGCAGATCCTAAAACCCATTGATTAATTAATTGAGCATCTGCCGAAGAAATAACGTTACCCACAGACATCGTATCACCTTTAATTGCCAGACGTACATCATAATATGTAGTATCAATAATTTCAGTGAAAGCAAAATCACCATTGATATCTGTAACATAAGTATCATGAATAGACCAAGTTGAACCAGTTTTAACTTTTTTCTCTAGAGCTAATGTTAAGTTTTTAGCACCAGTTCCGGTTGTATTTGTAAATGTTCCGTGATAATTAAGTTCTGGTTTTTCCCATACACCACCATAACTATGTAATGCTAATGTTGTATCTAAACCTGGATTAGTTGCCGCCAATTGATTAAATGTATTAACACCACTCCAAGTTAGATCACTGATTGTTGATAATGCATAAAATGAAGAAGCACCAACGTGGTTAAATGTTACTTCAAACTTTTCACCGTTTGCTATTGAATATGTGGCAGAGGATCCTGTATAAACTAGAGTGATTGTTAAATAGCCACCTGCATTATTATCTACGTATTGTAAGTTTAGGTTTGATGTAGATCCTAATAATGTTGGTGTTGCAGATGAGAATGCATTCTTGTCATAGAATACTCTAAACTGTACACCAGTAATAAGAGTAGCGGTTGTATTCTGTAAAGTAATTTTTGCTTTAGAGAATCCTTGTGTATGTGTACCTACCTGATATGTGGTATCTATAATTGCATAGACTCCGTTACCTGGTGCCGGTGGCGCCGTTTGGGAAAACCCAACAAAGGGCGCCATAACCATCATTAAGATGGCCAATTTTTTTAGAAAGGTTTTCATTGTTCATAAATAGTTATTTTAAAGGGTTAATAAATTAGTGTTGTATAAATTACTTGATATCAGAAGATTCAATTAATGTATATGTAAATGACTTACCATGAATAGCGGCAGCCTTTCTACAGATAGTCATAAATGATTCAAAGTCTGCGGCTTTTTTAAATACTTGGCATCCTTCTGACCAGTTTTCAACATAAGTAGAATCTGCGCCTGCTTTATGAATGTTAATACCAAAGACACCTTCAGCAATTTTAGTTTCATCATAAGTCATGTCACGGTTAGCATCACGATATACTTTTACAGGTTTTTGTTGTTTAAGAGCTTCATATTTACCTTGGTGTAAACCTAAAGTATGAGAACCTCTATACTGACCTTCAACAAGTCTAGCAACTCCTGCCGAATTATGATATTCCATTACGCCTTTCTTACCAGGATCGGTAGTACAAGTCCATGAATGAAATTTCCATACTCCACCTTCTTTATATGAAACGGTCATAGTATCATCAAATACATTTGTAACTTTATTCCCAGTTGCCGAGTTTCTTACCCCAACAATGTTAACATCAAAATCCTTAGCTCCTTCGAACCAAGCATATCCTTTTGCTTTAACAGCAGCTTCAATTTGTTCTCTTGTGTACATTTTATTTTCTTTTATTTTTTATGGTTTACTTAAGTAAGTTGTAGTATTCTTTGAAATGTTTGATACGATCAGCAAGACCGATAGTACCACCGTTAACTCTTTTAGTTACTGATGTAACTGTAGCATCATCAGCACCTCTATCACAAATTGACCAAAGGCTATTTGAGTTAAAGAAGAATGCAGCAGAAGCTAAAGGATATTTAGTTGCTACCAAATCAGGATTAGCAATAGTATCTTCGCCAATGAATTTAGCAAAGTTTGTGTAGTTTGATTTTCCAGTTAATTGAATATAACCACGACCGCGGAATTTGAAACCTTCTTTAGAAGCTTCATCTCCGTTACCCATACGAGATGCATAAACTCTTGATGCAATCTTTTCAGGATTACGAGCGTATGATTCATTAAGATTACCAGGGAAGTACTTAGGGAAAATCTTTTTTAATCCATCAGCTGAATAATTTAGATTTTCTGATACTGCTTTGAATCCACCACTCTCATGACCACACTGTGCTAAGAAATGAGCTAATCTTAAAATATTAGTAATACCAAACTTTGCAGCTGTATCTGGAATTTGAGCAATAACTGCATCAGGAATATGTCCTTTTAATTTTTCAAGTTTAAATGCAGAAGGTGGGATTGCAACTGGTGCAGCGGTTGGGGTAGGGGCAGCTGAAACACTGATTCCCATTTTAGTTAAAGTGTTAGGTCCAACAATACCATCGTCGGTTAGACCGTTTGCTTTTTGCCAAGCTTTTACAGCGGCTTCTGTTTTCGGGCCAAAATTACCCGTTGGCTCTACGCCTAGTTTTTCCTGAATCTTTTTAACCTCAGGACCCTTTGATCCATTTCGTAATACCATACTTGTTAACTTTTTTATTATTTATAAAAAGTTAAGCATAAAAAAGTAATGAAAACCTACTGTTTTAAGAGTAGGTAATGATCTACGATGGTATTCTAATTAGGATGTTATAAGTTGTTCTCTTTTGTCGTTTTTACCATCTGGTAAAAAATAGCTTTTAATCTAGTTTGTCTCTTTTTAACAGAAGGTTTGACAAACTCTTTCCTGCTCTTAACTTCATTAATTACACCGTATCTAATTGATTTTCTTTTGTACTCTTTTAGCATACGGTCGACGGTGTCTTTTTCCTTTTTCTTAATTATGATCATTTCTTATTCTTTATATTTTCTATCCAATCTTCTAAAGTATGAGTAGGTTTCCAATCTAAAAGAATTTCAGTGTCAGATGAAAATTCATAACTTGTGAATCTTTCACCTCTTCGTGCAGGTACTATTTTATATTCTCCACCAAACATATTTGCTACATCAAGAATTGTTACATTCTTGCCTGAACGTAAATGCCATTCATGACATAGTTCTTTACTGAATACTTTTATAAGTCCGGCTACAATATCGTTTACATGAGTAAAGTCTCTACTTTGAGTACCCGGTTCAACAACGGTTAGAGATTCTCCATTTTTATATTGTCTTTCAAAGATACCTATTACAGTTGAATAATCACCTTCCATAATTTGACCAGGCCCATATACATTAAAGAAATAGCAGATCTCGTATCTTAATCCAAACCACTTGCCATAGTTTTTAATTAATTCAACCATCTTTGATTTAGACCACGCATAAGGAGAAAGGTTTTCGTCCTTACCATCATTGCCAAATTTAGATGAAGATGCCGAGTAGATTAGTTTAGCATTCCACTGCTTACATAAGTTAAGAATAGTTGGGGTACCTGATAGGATAGATCTTTGAACATAATCAATATCATCAAATGACTTTACGATTCTTGAGTATTCACCAAAATGATAAACCACATGAAAAACTTTACCAGCAAAAATTGTATCAGCATCCCAAGTATGTCCTTTAATATAAGTAACACCTGGAATGTGGTTTTCTTCTTTACCAGTAAAATAATTATCTAAGACAGTAATGTCTATATTATCATATTGTTCTTTTAAGGACCTTACCAAATTAGAACCAATAAAACCGGCTCCACCGGTAATAAGTATTTTTATCATAAGAACATTTTAAAAATTGTGCCGAAGGTGGGGATCGAACCCTGCGTCACAGGTATTTCTCTTTTTGTATTTCTAGGCGTCCCTAAAAATAGATACGTACCACTGCTCTACCACTGAGCTACTTCGGCAATGTGGGTAGGATCAGACTTGTTCTGCTTAGGCAGATCTGCCTACCGAGACCTCGTCGTTGAATTTCTTCAGAGCGTACCGAGACACTAGGTAATTACTCAGCTACTACAGCAGAGTCAACTGCAACACTGTCAACCGCAACACTATCAACCATTGTAGAGTCAGCCGCTGTGCTGTCTGTGGTTGAAGTACCAGTTCCCATGTTACATGCCGCAAACATTGTTACGACAGCCAAAAGAGCGAAGATTTTCTTCATGATATTATTTAATTTAACCTTTGGACCCCGTGTCCAAATTGAGCGGATAGAGGGAATCGAACCCTCATCTTCAGCTTGGAAGGCTGAAGTAATAGCCTTTATACGATATCCGCAAAAACTGTCGTTCTTTATTTTTTATTTGTTTATTATATTACTTTTCTTGAACAGGTTTACACCCATCCTCAAAAATTTTCGTTAATTTATTTTCAAGTTTATCTAAACGTGAATCTAATGTACGGTAAATTTCTTCAACCTTACCGTCTAAGTTTTTATCAATAGAATCGCAGTTATACGATACTTTTGTTAATTCTTCATCTATACGACGATGAATAGTTTCTGCTTCTTTAGCCAAATCAACGGCCAATGAATCAATCCCATCCCAAACGGAGTGGGCTTCTTCTGCTGCATTAGCAGCTTTTTTCCAAACCATAAGCATACCTACAACCCCAAGTACAACCAGAACCGTAAGCACACCCAAAGTAAAATAAAGTGTTTCCATAATTTTGTTTTTTTTATTTCAAAGAACGACAGTCTTTTTATTTATCCTAGAATGATATCTTGCTCAGCAATCTTAATATCATAATACCTTTCTCCGCAGATTCTATTCTTATGAGCTTCTGCAAATTCAGGTCTAACGAACCATGCATTGGTTCCACCCCATTCTACAATTCTACCTTTAACAACAGTATCCCTAAACACAGGAAGGATATTACCTTCGCGGTCAGTTCTACCTTCAGGGTGAGGCACACATGCCATTTTCTTTACCCAACTTACTTGATCTCCGATTTTAAAATTTGCCATGTTATATAATTGTTTAAAATTAGTACCCATATCTGGATTCGAACCAGAAACCTACGCATTAGAAGTGCGTTGCTCTATCCAATTGAGCTATACGGGCATTTGTGGTAGCCAGGGCGGGAATCGAACCCGCATGGGCTTTTCAGCCCGAGGGATTTTAAGTCCCTTGTGTCTACCTATTTCACCACCTGGCCATCAGTTGTTATTTATCGTTATTGGATGAAGCTTTTACATTACTACGAAACATAATGGTACTTAAGATATAGATACCGTATGCCTGCCAAAATCCGATTGGATTGATTCCATTAACAGAACCAACGAGGGCGTTATTCCATAACCATTGGATTGGCCATGCAAGAAAGATTCCAATAACGATTGCACCTAACAGTAATAATAGACCTAGGGCAAATGCAGCAGCAGATTTATTCATATTTGTTTTTATTTGATTATAGAATAATAATAACAAGTGGTTGTTGGTTCTGAAAGTAATTTGAAATTATTTTTTCATTCCAAATAAAAAGATGATGACAAAGATAGGCCAAAACGTAACCCAAAGGAATCTTTCAACGTTTGTAGTGTTTTCATTAAGATCGGTTTCTGCCATCAATGATTCTATGCTCATTCCACATAAAATACCTATAGAGAGATAGACAACTATAATATTAAAGATATTCATATTACGAATTTACCATTTCCTCAATCTCACTCTGTGGTACAACACCAACCTTACGACCTTTTATTTCGCCGTCTTCTAAATAGACAAGTGTAGGAATACTTCTAACACTAAATGCGCCAGCCATTTCATAGTCTTCATCTATATTACAAAAGTAAACCTTAACGTCGTCTTTCTCATCCGCGAATTTTTCAACCATAGGTTTTAACATCTTGCATGGGCCACACCAAGGAGCCCAAAAGTCAATCAATACTTTACCTTCTTTAAGAAGGGCTTTATCTTCAATTTTCATTACTGTTTAATTTTGTTAATTATTCTTCAATCACCAGGTAAGGTAATTTGTCTTCGGTTTCTTTAACCACTCCACTCTTAATCAATTCTTGCGCATATGCAGGATCCTGTGATGCAATTAACCTAATTGTTTGATCCATGTAAATAGTCTTCATAATCTTTTTTGTTGTAGTCTTTAAACATTTTGTCAAGTTCTTCCTCGGTCTCCCACTTATAGTCTTTGTTAAGCCAACGATCAAACGCGCAATCACTCGGCCAACAGTCGCATACTAAGCATTCTCCGTTATGATCTGGGTCACATGGAAATTTTCTATTGTTTATTTGATCCATTCTTGATATGCCAATTGATATGCTTCAACTTTATCCAAAGCTGGATTTTCTTTTAAGAATTTTTTTGCATATTCATCAACTTCTCGACTAAGCCCATATGCTTTGGCTTCCATTAAGATTTCATCAATATGAAAGTCGGCATCAAAAAATTTCTGGTTTGCCATCTTTTCTTATTTCACGAATTTCGTCAAGGATATCTTGCATACCACCAACAATGATTGCTGGAATTGCAAAGAACCAAAAAGTGTCATTGCCAAAATTTACTATTGCCATTAGCCACATTATAACCGACTGAAGGCTAAGTAAATTTGTTCTTAAAAAGGATAAAGTCTTTCGCATAGTTTATGTTTATTATTATATGAATATTATGTACATTGTTTAAGTACCCTTAACGGGATTTGAACCCATAACCTTGATCGTATAAGGATCCTGCTCTAACCGTTGAGCTATAAGGGTCAACGAAGCTTATGCAGCAATTACGTCAAGAGATGCATCAAGATGAAATTCGTAATCCCAGTTAGTCTTACCAATAGTGGTATCTCCAGACTGTCTTACAATTTCAAATGGCCCAACTTCTTTACCGACGATCTTAAGACCATCGCGAATTACGGTTGAACCTTTTGGCAAACTCCAAAGCTTGTAATTTTTGCCACTAACGGGCTCGCTTACAAAAAAGGGATTCTTTTGCAGTTCCATGATAATAGTTTTGAATTAAATGTTAAAGTGAAATTAAAAAATGAAAATTAGTTAGATTCGGTTGTTTCATTGGATAGGCTTATCCATCTTAGTCTAAAGTCAGTTAATGAATCACCGTTGACGTCTCCTTTGATTGGATCAACTAAAATTGCTTTAGCTGTTACCCTTTCTACGTAGTCTTCAACCGTACATATAAATTTTGCAGGATTTCCTGCGATTACCGTATAAGGTTTAGCATCTTTAGTTACAACAGATCCTGCGCCTACTATTACACCGTCACCGATATTTACACCAGGCATAATAATTGCATTCAATCCAATGAACACATTATTACCTATGACCGTTTTTCTAACGGCTACTTTGCCAACATGGTTGATGATTGAGGAGTCATGACATAGAATCCATGAACCAACCGCAGATATTAAATTTTCCCCAACTTCAACTGCATTAGGAATAAGTCCATCAATTCTGGTATTGCTAATAAGATAGCCATGTGAATCATGTACAAATTGTGGGTGGTTAAAGATACTCATAATTATGACATTTGAATCTGCTGTGCAGAATTAACTAGCTGATTAAAGAACTTAAGTGAAGGTCCTAAACCTTGCATTCTTCCAGTTGGAGTAATACATTCAATTGGAGCCAACTGGGTGATTGGTTTAGATGCAGATCCCCATAAGCAATAGTAACATTCTTTACTCCAAGAAGGTAGTCTTCTATAGATCATTTGACGATATTGAAACCAGTCGGTCTTTTGACGACATGCAGCTTTAACCAGTACAACCTGGTTACCATTACCTTCCCATTGGAGTTCAACTTTAAACTCCCCTAGGTCCTTATGTTTTTCGTTTTCCATTAAAGAGAGGTTAACATCTTATAGACTAATACGCCAATAGTAAAGGCAATCAAAAGAATAAGAGTTGCCGCCATAGTAGCTTCCGTGTACTCTACTTGAGAACGACGACGTCCTTGATAGTCAAATCCTGCATGATCTAATTGAAAGTATGCATCTTCTGAGCAACTTGGATCATCACATACATGTAGACTACTACTTGCAGGTTTAACGGTTATCCTATATGCAGCAGGTGAACCACAAAGATAACACTTAGTGATTTTACCTGCCTTACTATTTTTCTTTTTAGTGGTCTTCATTGGCGCTTCCAATAAATTCTTTGAACATGCGATACACTTCACCAGCATCTTCAACAAGTTCTCCTTTATACCAGAATCCTTGTTGGTCAATTATAATAACTGGTTCAGACGCTTCGCCTACTTTAAAAATAAAGCTGTTTGGTGGAGTAGAACCACTTTTGATATTATTTGTATTTTCCATAGTTTTCTTTTATTTATCAATCACGTCTTGTTATCCTGCTGGAGGAGTTACTCCAGATGATCCAGTTACCGGACCGCTTACTTGTGTAGTTCCTAGTATACCATTAATAGAAACGGTAATGCCCCACACAGAACCATTAGATGCAGTCACTTCCATTTGTGGATTACCTGCTGGTCCAGTCGCGCCGATGCTCCCTTCTCCAGTTGATCCGGTAGCCCCAAACCCAGCAGCACCAGTAGCTCCGGTTGCTCCGATCCCAGCCGGCCCAGTTGCTCCTGTGGATCCAGGTGGATTGTTTCCAATGTTTAATGTTATTTCTCTAACGGGTTGACCACCGAGTCCAAGTAAAGATGGTTCAACAGTAAATTTTCTCTTTATACTCATGCTTCAGATTTTGGTTGTTCTCCAATTATTTTTGTTATTCTGGTACGGCCACGTTCTCCAATAGGAATTGGGTTACCCTCTTCATCTATGTGGACGAATTTAATCTGGGTCTTAAGGACTAGTGTTTGTTTTCCTGTATAAACATTATGGGCTCTTGCCTCCAGGTACATTGTAACTGAGGTATGTCCTAACTCTCGAGGCTCTCCATAGATCTTGAGTAATTGGCTCTCCCTTGCAGGTTTCTCAAAGTTACACTTGTCAATACTTACGGTAACCATTCGTGGCGTATCGCATAACTGCATGCTAAACCCAGCTGCCGCAGCGTCAATCCAGGCAAGCAGCTTTCCACCAAATAGGTTACCATGAAACCCTAGGTCTGATTTTTTAATTGGATGCGTATTTAATAATTCCATCACGTTTCTTCTCTTCTTTCTTTTAGTCTTTCAATGGCAGTCGCACATTGCAGCACATAGAGCCTCTCTGGCCATCTTGCCCAAGATCTCGTAGGGATAGGAAAGCGGGGTAGCCAGAGACCACCCCCACTCTTCTATTAGGCGATCCAAGACAGGTTAGTCTTTCTTCCGCGTGCCTGATCATAAGCAGCATTTAAGATCGTTAAGTTGTTGTACTTGCCATTTAGTACATCGCTGACATGGACTGCACTGTAGCCAGTTCTTTCAGCAATTAATACTACGTCGCCACGTCTCTTACGACCAGTGTAGTTGGTCAGCTTTTGTAGATAGTTAAGCCTAGCGTAACTTCCACGTCTTTCAGTTGTTTTGTTCATATATGGTTTGTCCCCTTTTGGTACCTTAATTATATTGCAGATCCCTCAACTTGTTTCACTCCCAAATCCAGCCCCAGGTTACACGGAGTGCTCTGTATAGGAACCATCCCAGTCCCCAACCAGTGGCAAATAGAACGGCCCAGGTCCATACTCTAAGACTCCGAGGATCTCGCGGTCTGGTAAACCAGTGGATTGTAGTCTTTATCCATTTCATATCTCTCTCTTTAGTTTCCTTACAGTTATTATATGGATCACGAGTCCATTAGTTTCACGACTAGCCAGATCACGAGAGTACCCGGATGTACCTAGGTGGTCAACCGGTGGACTAGTAGACTAAAGGGACGCGAGCTACCCGGTGAAGGGTCACCGTGTGGGCATAGATGCGGCGCGTCCACTAGAGGATCTGGCGTGACCCGGTTTTTTCAGGCTAGAAATTTTCCAGAGCTAAAAGTGCGCCGGATGGACATTGTATTACTAGAGGATTCTGGACTATCCAGAAATTTCAGGCTGGAATTTTTCTAGACTGGACCGGCCCATGGGCCCTAGCCCACATCCAAAGGGCCAAGAGAAATATACACTTGGAGAGATCTGTTCTCTTTGGGTACCCTAGGTCTTTAACTAGCCGGTACCACCGGTACAGGTACCTGTCCACCATTGACAAACAGGATCCACCAGTACAGGTCCCTACAGTACCCCATCTACTGGTACGGCTCCACTCAGACCTGATCCACTCCATAACCGTATAATAGGGTTTTCTCATCTAGTGCTTGTAGCAGGCTGATTAGGGCCTGTAGCGGGCTCTAGAGTGGTAGTAGCGGTTGCAGAGGTAGTAGAGGCCTTTTGGTCTTTTTGGTTGTTTTTGGGCAATGTAGGGTGGTAGTGGGCTAGCTGAGGCTAGAAGGTGTTAGTGGCTGTACGCCTATATTACCCTAATTAAGAGTAATTGGGCCTTCTAGATGGGATTATGGTGAGATTCTATGGTAGATCTATAACAATTCCCTAATAATGTGCTATTTTGTGTGTTTTTAGGGCTATTTTAGGCCCTCTAGATGAGGTAGTTGTGGGGCTGCTCTAGATGAGGTCTAGAATGGGCCTAAAATGAGCCTAAAACTGGGTGTATTTGCGGAAACTTGATTCGCCACTACAGCAGATTTCCTATCAAGGGCGAATGTAGAGACAAAAAAAAGGACTGGCGATTAAACCAGTCCTAGGAGGTACGGGGGTAAACGGAAAAACCCGATCCTCAATATTAGATATCGCCGCGTACTAATTGAGCTTCTCTCTCAGTTAGGAGCGAACGATTAGCGAAAGGATCCACATTAAGAAGACCTTCAGTATCAAATTGTTTCTTTGTTAGTATATTACCGGCTGTTACCATTAGATTCCCCATTTTACTGTTGTCTATTTGATAGCGATTATCATTAGATGCAAAATTGGTCATACCATTTACTACATCCCATACACTCATTCCACTCTTGGCATTTTTCAGTTGTACCTGAGTAAAGGTATTTGGGTCAGCACCTGCCATATCGTAGGCTTTCATTGCGCGGTCGATTGGGATATATCGTTGGATATAGTCGTAGTCCACTCGTTGGTCAGTTGAAAGGATTGCAGATACAGCTTTTTGCATTTCTGCTAGTGATGCATCTGTATTGTGAGCTTTACGGATAGTATCCGCTAATCCAACGGGTTGGAACCCAGTAGAGGCCATACGGATCATATGCTCATTGAATTCATTGATGCTTTTGTCATTTAAACTATGTAAACCGTAGTTTTCTGCGAATGCAGTTGATGTCATTCCATTGGTACAGATAAGACGATTTAGGTAAGGAGATACTTCCAATCCACGAGTAGGTGTATTACGGAAGGTAACACCTGTTTGGAATACCTCATCTTTCATTCCTGGTACATGGAATACTCCGTGTGGAGATACACAGTTAATTTGAGATCCGCCATAAGGGGAAGATCCTACATGAGTTACTCCTAAACCGTATTGATCAATATAACGGGTTGCGAAGTCAAAGAATGATTCGTTACTAATAGATGCATACCCTGCAGGGAGAATATCAGTAATTTTACGAGTAGATGGGTCAACTAATAGGGTCACTGTTTGATCATTTGCAGTAGATTTCGCAGTTTTCATCATTTGAACCAATTGGCGAAGGCCGTCATTTCCGAATCCATCGGAGAATCTTTTGGCGAATGCCTTTGGAATACGAAGACGACCGAGTAATTTACCGAAAGCTTTATCAGTAACCTCGATTGCTACACCGTCGATTTGAATATGATTGTTATCAACCACATTGAATTCTGATAGGCTGATCTCTTTACGGATCAATTGATTTCCGATTGCCTCAGCTTTTGCTTGGTTAAACATGTTGGTTGATAGGGTTGTAATACTTTTTGCCATTTTTTCTATTTTTATTTTATACTGTAATTATAACAAGTTGTTTCAGATTCTGAAAGAGTTTTTCTCACTAGGTGATGTTTTTCTCACCTACTATATTTATCCAATT
>Ga0209229_10000005_pt1 | contig 80121 bp, 97 predicted proteins | sample SanBayMetagenome_FD_187466 | JGI IMG/M metagenome (GOLD analysis project Ga0209229, IMG submission 187466) | Freshwater and sediment microbial communities from dead zone in Sandusky Bay, Ohio, USA (SPAdes) (version 2) | ecosystem: Environmental > Aquatic > Freshwater > Lentic > Sediment... | reverse complement strand
GGCCGATGCCGAGGCTGCTGGGGCCTAACTAGTAGATACGCCAACTATGCAAAGTCGCCGCCGCATCAGAAACGCAAAACGCGGGCGCTGCTGGGACGTGGGCCACTACGTTGATGCTGACGAGTGCTACGACACCATGTTCGTGCGCTGCTTGTGGGGCTGGCCAGAAGACACCATCGTCGAGAGCAGAAAGGTTAAGCAGTTGCGCGATCGAATCGCTGAGCTGGAAGCCGAAGTTGAGCGCCTCTACGACGAGGCAGCAGGATTGGACCTATGACCATCAAGATGATACTTGCTGTTGACCAAGGTGGGGCTATCGGCTGGTCTGATGGCCGCCTCGCCTACCCTCACCTGAAACAGGACATGGCACGCTTCAAGGAGCTGACCACCGGCTCCACTGTCGTGATGGGCTTCAACACCTTCAAGTCACTTGGTCGCCCCAAGGGCCTACCCAACCGCAAGAACATCGTCCTTACCCGCAAGCCTTGGTCTGAGGCTCGTGACTTCTTCGATCCCAACTCTGACATCGACGTCATCTCTAACCTCGACTACATCCGGCGCCTGTACGGCTTCACCACTGCAGACACAACGCCCAAGTCCGCACCCGCCATTTGGATCATTGGTGGTGCCAGCGTCTATGAGGAGGCTCTCAAGAAGGACCTTGTTGATGAGATCCATCTCACTCTCATCCACGCTGCCTCTGATGCGGATGTTGGGATGACGACTGACCTGGTGGCGTGGAAGCGGTTCGTGCTGACTGAGCGGAAGCGCGGCATCAACTGGGAAGTTGAACCCATCAGCCGTCAGCTCGACGGTGATGTCGAGACCTCCTATATCACATTGAAGAAAGCATGAAGAAAATTAACATTGTTTACCGGCCTGCTAGAATCATGTGTGTGATCCCGATTTTGGTAGCTGCTTCTTACTTTGATGACAAATCCATCGGTTTTCTTTTTTGTCTTGCGCTATCGTTTTTCACTTTTAGAATTTTTCCACTCTCAGAGATTGTAGAAGTTAAAGGAAACAAAGAAGATGAACGGTCTTAAAATCTACAGAAGCTCAACTCTTGGGGATGAGACGACCGCTCCCGTAGAAGTCAATCAGCTTCCTCCTAAAGAAGCTGAGTTAGCGGCTCGATTTATCGCTCTGTCAACTGACATCAAGCGAGCGCTAGACGTGATTAAGCTTGCTGAAGATGAAGTAGCAAAGCTTAGAAGCAGCTGTAAGCATCACTACTTTACAGATACTGCTGGATTTCCCTATGACATTAGGCACTGTGCCGTGTGTGGCACAAATCGAGGGCAACTATGAAAAACCCATTTAAGATGCAAGGATTCGACACGGTCATCAGCACGGGCGTCGCTATTAGTGGAGAAATGACACTTAACGGCACCTGTGTAATTGAAGGAACTTTCAACGGAACCTCCATAAAATCTAACAACGAATCAGACACCAAAACCAAGAATTTTCTTGTAGTCAACGCTAAAAATGTTCTTGTAGTCAACGGTGATGTTGATGTCAAAGAAATCGTGATGAGCGATGACCTTACAGTCACAGGCACGGTAACTGCCAGCATCATTCGCGTAGAGGGAACCTTGGCAATCAAGTCAGGCAGTATCCTAAGGGCAAATACTGTCTACTATAGAAACTTGATGGCTGAACCAGGGGCTGTGATCATCGGTGAAATGCGGCACCTTGACCATTCATCTGACCCACTTGAAATTTAACCTGTACTTTATTTGAAAGTAGCACACCACTGTATAGAATGTGTTTATGTATTGATTAAATACAACTGTTAAGCATCTGAAAGAAGGACCCCTAATGACAGCTCTCTCATCTCTTTCCGCATCTTTCGCAGCAAAATTTGCCCAACCTGAAATTATCACTCTTGAAGAATATCTTCAGCGCTGTAAGACAGACAAAATAGCATATGCTTCTGCCGCAGAACGTATGGTCGCGGCCATTGGTGAGCCTTCCGTAATTGACACGAGCACCGACCCTCGCCTTTCTCGTATTCACTCAAACAAGAAAGTTCGCTTCTACGGAAGTTTTAGCGATTTCTTTGGAGCTGAAGAAGCTATTGAAAAAATTGCAGCTTACTTTCGAAATTCAGCAGCAGGTCTTGAAGAAAGCAAGCAAATCCTGTATCTTAAGGGCCCCGTTGGTGGTGGCAAAAGCTCTCTTGCTGAGCGTCTAAAGACACTCATGCAGAAGTTTCCTATCTATGTCCTTTATGATGAAAGCGAGAGGGACGTAGAAAAGAAGATGTCGCCAGTCCTTGATAGCCCTCTTGGGTTGTTCAACGTCTTTGAGCACGGCCAGATGCTAGAAGATGAGTATGGAATCCCGCGTCGTTACCTCAACACCGTGATGAGTGGGTGGGCGCAGGAGAAACTCAAGGAGTTTAACGGCGACATCACCAAGTTCAAGGTCATTAAGGTTTATCCCAACAAGGATAGCCAGCTTGGTATCATGAAGGTAGAGCCTGGCGATGAGAACAATCAGGATGTCTCGGTGCTGGTTGGCAAGGTTGATATTCGTAAGCTTGAGAAGTTCCCACAGAACCACGCCTACGCATACAGCTACAGCGGCGGTTTGAACCGCACCAATCAAGGCTTGATGGACTTCGCTGAAATGTTCAAGGCGAACATCAAGACCCTCAACCCGCTGCTGATGGCCACTCAGGAGCACAACTACAACGGCACGGAAGCCATCCCGTCGATGCCTTACACTGGCATCATCATGGCCCACTCCAACGAGAGCGAGTGGTTCAACTTCCGCAACAACAAGACAAACGAGGCTTTCCTTGATCGTGTCTACATCGTCGACGTGCCATACTGCCTGCGCTACGACGAAGAAATCAAGATCTATGAGAAGATGCTTGCCGGCTCTTCCCTCGCAAAAGCACCGTGCGCTCCAGGTACCCTAAAGATGCTTGCGCAGTGGAGCATCTTGACCCGTCTAAAGAAGCATGAGAACAGCACGCTGATGGCGAAGCTTCGAGTATACAACGGTGACAACGTCAAGGACACGATGCCCAATGCGAAGCCGTATGAGGAGTACCGTGACAAGGCCGGTAACGATGAAGGCATGAAGGGTATGTCAACCCGTTTTGCCTTCAAGACGCTTTCGTCAACGTATGACCTTCGTCCTGAAGAGCAGCAAGCAAATCCTATTGACTTGATGTACGTGCTTGAGAATGCAGTCAGGAAGGAAGATCTTCCGCAAGAGATCACCGATGAGTACATCGGTTTTATCAAGTCTGAGCTACAGCCTCGCTACTTCGAGTTCCTTGAGAAGGAGCTGCGCACCGCATACCTTGAAAGCTATCGTTCATTTGGGCAAAACATGTTCGAGCGCTACGTCCTCTTTGCTGAGGCGTGGCTTGCAGATGAACAGTGCCGTGATCCTGAGACGCACGTGCTGATGGACCGTGATCAACTCAACAAGAAGCTTGAAGAGATTGAGAAGGCAGCCGGAATCGTTAACGCAAAGGACTTCCGTAACGAAATTGTTCACTACGTTCTTCGCTACAAGGCAAAGAACGAAGGAAAATCTCCTGCCTGGGATCAGTACGAGAAGATCAAGGTCGTCATTGAGAAGCGCATGTTCAGCGCCACTGAGCAGATCATGCCGGTGATCGCCTTTGGTCCAAAGCAGGACAAGGAGACGGAAGAGAAGCACCGCGGCTTCGTCGAGCGGATGGTCGATAAGGGCTATACTGAAAACCAAGTCAAGATACTTGTGGCATGGTTCTCTAACAACAGGAAGTCTGCCTAATGCTGAAGAGGTTCAATCACTGGTATGATGCCTTGTCTGAACCTTTTCGGTTTATATTTTTCATGGTCGTGCTGATGGGGTGGCTGCCATTCATGCGGTTTGAACCGTTTGGCGGCATTTCTCTCTTGATTGGTTCTATCTGGCTAGTTATTACGACCATTATCGCCATCTCACGAATTAGGTAAAAGCTATGGTTGATCTTCCAACTACCACGTTCATCTTTATTGACCGGCGAAAGACTGGGCGTGGAAAATCCATCAACAACCGACAGAAGCTACTCGACCGAGTAAAAGAGAGCATTCGCAACACCAAGCCCGAGGACATCGACGCTGGTGGAGTTAAATCTGCAGGCTCTAAAGGAACAGGCAAGGCACTTATAAACCCAGTAAAGATTGCTAGGGACGCTCTGCATGAGCCCACCTACCATTATGATCCGCAAAGCGGTGAAAGGGAAGTGGTGCTGATCGGCAATGATCAATGGGAAAGAGGTGATGAATTTCCTGTTAGCAGTGAAGGAAGTGGCAAAGGTAATGGTAATGGGAATGGGAATGGTCCTGGGGAAGATAGTGAAGATGACTTCATCATCAACATCTCACGTGACGAGTTCTTTGATGTCTTTTTTGAAGATTGTGAGCTCCCAGATCTGCTTGAAACTCAAGAAAAGGATCTTCCTGAAGCTGTTTGGAAACCAGCTGGTTTCCAAAAGGAAGGTAATTCTTCTCAGCTGAGCGTAGTTCGCTCGTTTAAGAACTCGCTGGGCCGCCGACGGGCTCTTACCGCTGAAAGTAGGCAGGAGCTTGAAGAGCTTGAAGAAGAGCTAAAACAGATTGAAGAAACGCTATCTGGTAATCCGCTCAATGCGGTAGCAAACGCAAGATATAAAGAAGTAACATCACGAATCGATGAACTAAGAGCTCGCATTCTAGCAGTTCCTTTCTTTGAAAAAGTTGATCTTAGATATCGAAAGAGCGAGCGGGTTCAAGTAAAGTCAGCTGATGCTGTATTCATCATGGTCATGGATATCAGCGGATCTATGGATGAGGATAAAAAGCGGATTGCTCGCAAGTTCTTCACGTTGCAGTATGGATTCATCAAACGGAAGTATCCAAACACCGATCTAGTTTTCATCGCGCACACCGATGATGCTGAAGAAATGACTGAAGAGGATTTCTTCACCACCAGAAAGAGCGGAGGTACGGTGGTGTCTCCTGCATTTGCGCTTGCACATCAAATTATAAAAACACGCTATGACGCCCAGCAAACGAATATCTATCTCTCGTACGCCGGTGACGGAGATAATTGGGACACTGATAATCCAGCCGTAATTTCAGAGCTTGAAGAAAAAGGGCTGCTAGCTAAGCTGCGCCATGCCGTTTATGTTCAGGTTGGGCGCAGCATGGAATACTTTAGCTACAGCCTAGGGTCGGCATCCCTTTGGAATGTCATGCAATCCATATCAAAAACTAACTCAAAGCTGCATCCTATCAAGATAGCTGATGACTCTGAAGTATTTGCAGCATTTCGCAAGATTTACTCTAAAGCTAAAGAAAAAGCTAAACAGGCTTGATAGCACTGAACTGCATTTAAGGAAAATATGAGCGCACCTCTCTACATTACCTCTAGAACAGATTGGACCCCATCTCTTATTGAGCAGACATATCTTGAGTGCGAGAAGATCGCGCATGAAGAGCTTGGGCTAAAAGGTTTGCTTTATCCCAATCAGATTGAAGTTATATCTGCTGAACAGATGTTGGATGCGTACGCGTCAGTTGGTCTTCCAGTAAACTACAATCACTGGTCTTTTGGTAAAGAATTTCTCAAGAACGAAAAGGCATATCAGTCTGGGCGCATGGGGCTTGCCTATGAAATTGTCATAAACAGCGACCCGTGCATCTCTTACCTAATGGAAGAGAACAGCATGCTGCAGCAGGCAATGGTTATCGCGCATGCCGCCGTCGGTCACAATGCAGTGTTCAAGAACAACGAAACGTTCAAACAATGGACATCAGCTGGGTCAATCATTGACTACATGATCTTTGCCAGAGACTACATTAGGCAGTGCGAACAACGTTACGGTGTTGAGGCCGTTGAAGATGTTCTTGACGCAGCCCACGCCTTGGCCCCGCATGGCGTAGATAAATTTAAGCGAAAGCATCGGCCAAAACTGAGTGAAGAACAACGGCTTAAGCTGTTGATGGAGCGCGAAGAACAGCGCCAACGCGAGCTTGACATTATCATGAAGCAGACCTCTGCTGTCAGGGACCCTGAGCTTGATCATCCGGATTTAGACAAAATGGAGGAAGAGGAAAATCTGCTCTATTTCATTATGAAGAAGTCGCCAACTCTTGATCAGTGGAAAAGAGAAATTCTTAGAATTGTCTACAAAGTCAATCAGTACTTTTACCCTCAGGCACAGTGCGTGACAGGCGAGAACTTGGTTTCAACTGGTGACGGACTGCTTCGACTAGATGAACTTATTACAGATGAAGGATACGTTCCAACAAATGATATCCAGTTACTGACTCTAGGAGATCGCTTCACAAAAGTATCTCATACATACAAGAAAAAAGCAAAGGTTCTTCGTGTTAAAACTTTGACTGGTAGGGTCTACATTGGAACCCCTGAACACCCATTGATGGCACTTCAAGGCTTTGAACACAACGTTCATAAGCTTGGTGACCTTAGGATTGGCGATCATTTGGTGCTTAACACTGACTACAAGAACGTTTTTGCAACAGAAGAAATTTCACTGAAACCCCTTGAGCTGTCTACCAGTGTCAAATGCAGTAAGTGTAGCTTTGAAACAAGCTACCTTCCAACCCATCTGACGCAAACGCATGGCATCAATCCTGCTGACTATGATGGTGAGCTAAGCTCAATGCAGCATCGCGCAGATAAAAGCGTAAACTTTCCAACAAGTTTACCGAAAACACTAAATGCTGATATGGGAGAGTTTATTGCATATCTTCAGTCAATGACCATTGGTGAAACAAACGTATTTGCAGCATCTCGTCCTAAACATTTCGATGAGCTTGTTTGGCAATTGTTTGGGCTTGAAGTTAAGGGTGCCTTCAGTTCTTGGGGGCTAAGGACATTTATTCGCCAGTTTGATTTGAATGGCGTTCCCAAGTGCATTCGCGTGTCGCCTGCTCACGTGGTGATAGCCTACCTTCGCGGAAGATTTGACGCAAGCGCGGTAGTTAGAACGAATATTAGCACATTCAAGTTTTACACCTATGACAGAGATGAGGCATCTCATCTTCAAGTAATGTTGGGTGCCCTGGGTATCATCGCGACGGTTAAGGAACATCACTGGACAACTTTTAACGGGCTGTGTGAGCAGCTTGGTATTGAGGCATCTGGTCGTTCTGAAGCAACTGCTTTCTGTTTGGAAATTTCCGCATCGCACAAGCGTCAATTTGAAGATGTCATTGGAACTAGACTAAACCTACCGGCATTTGAAGGCAATCCAAGAATCGCCAGTCGCAATCTTATTCCGGGAGGAAAAGCTCTTCTTGATGAAATTTACGCGTATGTGAAAAACTGTAAGAATGAATTTACTACATCTACCAGAAATTTTTCGCACGCGCAGAAAGTTAAGCGAGGTCTTTTGGTTAGAGACCAGCCTAATCTGCAGCTTGAAAGTTTGCCAGTAGTGAGAGCAGCTGAGCTCAGCTTCGAGGATATTGCCGATAATCCCCAAGCTTTTGATCGTGTTATCAATATTGACTGCGATGCAGCTAAGAAGCTAAAGCTACTTCTGAATAACAGCACAGGATGTTTCTATGATCGCGTTATCTCTATAGAAGAACTTGACGAAGAACGTGAGGTGTATGATGTCACAGTTCCAGAGAATCATCTGTTCTGGATGAGCGGTCTTATCTCTCATAACACTAAAAATCTGAATGAAGGCTACGCTTCTTTCTGCCATTACTACATTATGACGCGCCTTGAAGAGAAGGGGTATCTTTCGCCCGATGCATTCATGGCTTTTCTTGACATGCACGCAGGTGTTATCTTTCAGCCATCTTATAACAAGCGCTACTACAGCGGAATCAACCCATACGCTCTGGGGTTTGCAGTTCTTCAGGATGTGAAGCGCATCTGCGAAAATCCCACGTCAGAAGATAAGGAGTGGTTCCCATATCTACAGGGAAAGAAATGGCAAGATGCGGTGCAGGAGGCTGTTTTTGAGCATCGAGATGATAGCTTTGTTGCCCAGTATTTGTCACCAAAAGTAATCCGTGACTTAAAGATGTTCAGCGTCAAAGTGAATTTTGGCAGTGACACTGAAGATATGGCGTTCGTTAGCGAAATTCACGACGACATTGGTTACCGAAACATTAGGACCAAGCTGTCACGTTCCTTTGAAAGAATTAACTACGTGCCGCAAATTAAGGTAATTGGCGCGGATATGAACGGAGATAGAACTCTTCACTTAAAGTATGAACCTTATCTAGGAAGAACCCTAGCAATTGATGACGCCAATATTGTCACAGACTACGTTGACTATCTTTGGGGTTATGCAGTAGAGTTAGATGTTCCAGATGCCGCCTAACATGAATATGAAGAACTGACTTTTGCAGTAATTTTGAGTTTTGGGCAATGTTCATCGAACATTGCCCCTATTGTTAGGTAGTTAAATGTTGTTGACACAGAAATAGAGTAAATGCCTAGCACTAACGCTGCATTAGATTGGATGGGTGTTAGGATCACATCCTAACACCGGACTATTGCCAAAACAGCAAAGAACATATGACGACTGTCATGGGATAATTATCTTAGATCTGAATATTCAGCTATAATTATGCAGTTAGTATAAGTACCGACGATTGGGGAGCCCGTGGAGCTTGTAGAAAATTCAAACGTATACGTGCTTAATCCATACACGCCCAATCCCGTTACAGTAACTGCCCATTGGCGATCACTATTAAGCCTCAACCAAGTTCCAGTCGTTCCACTTCTTGTGACAGTTGAGCCCAAAGTAATGCTATCTGTTAGTGTTGCTCTTATCCAATAATTAGCCCCGATATTTGTAGTTGTTGGTTGATACCAATATGAGGTGACTGGGCTGCCATCGACAATTCTTGAAACCTGTCCATTTGTTAAGAACGTAATATCAGCGCTGGCTGTTCCTGCAACAAACCCTCCAGCCGAACGAGAAGCATTAAAGACACCTGGTCCAGAAGCTGGCAAGTTCTGTACACCAGAAAGTCCTCTAAACATTCCAAATCTGATCAAAGTACTTGCGGCCGTGGGGATAGCCACTCCATCAGTTGCTGACGTGGCTTGTCCAGCAGGAACCAATCCGCCTCCTCTAAAATACTCAACTGAAAGAGTGTGAGGTGCTGTTCCTCCAAACTCAGCTGCAATATCAGAAAATTTGACATTCGTGGTTGGGATTGTCATTACTTGGCTCCATTCTTGGGTTCAACAATCTCAGCCTTTAGGCTCTTAACTTGAGAGCTGAGTTCCTTTGTAGATTCAAAAAGTTGGAAGTTGCATATCCCAGCTTATTGCGTTAATTTCTTCTGCAGTCGTCGCGCTTTGAAGAAGCTGCTTAAGTTTCTGGGTACGGTCAAAAATCTCTAGTCCTTTATTTACCATTGAGTTGTAAAATCTCTTCCAAGTTTCAACGTCAAGTATGTCAACATACGTGTTATCAACAGCTTTCCAGGCGCCGATAAAGTTTGATGGCAGATTGCCTGTTAGACTAACATATCCGTTTATACCGTCTATGTCTGCGCGTGATAGCTCATCTAAAGCAATTTGTTTTCCATCAAATATAAAGTTGCTTCTAGTTTCCTCAGTTCTGCGCTTGTTTATTTCTGCAGTTTTTTCATTTTTTAAGTCATCAATACTTCTGGGATCAATCCACTGCTTTGCTGCCATGTCCCACACCCATGCTGATTGGGGTTTTGGCGGAATATTTTTAATGTTGCCTTGCGAGTCAATATAAAAAAGGTTTGCGTCAAAGTTACCCTCAACGATATTTTCACCAGCCTGAAGCTGCATCAGCGCAGTTTCTCTATCACCAAGAATTGTTCTTGAGATTTTGCCTGTAGACGTATTGTAGATAGTATAGCTCATCTCTTGAACTCCGTCAAAACAATAGTTCTTGGTCCCATACCCGGTCCAGCGGTTTTGTAAATTTCATAGGTATATGTTCCTGCGGCTGGCTCATCGTAATATGGTGGAAAGGTGAATGAACCGGTATCAGCTGTCGCAGTAAGCAAAATTGTAGGGGTTGCGCTAATCCCAGCGCCTGCGTGCCGCCTAAGTTGAAGCGTAGTTGACTGTGTTGAGTCAAGAACAGTTCCGCCAGCCAGAATTAAAATTCTGCCACCAGTAGATGCTATAGCAAAGCTCATTTGCCCTCCAGCACCACCTGCAGAGTTTCCAGTATACGTTGCACCAACAGTTCTTGTTACTGCGTTTAGATTTATATTTCCAGTCGCAACAACGTTTCCATTCAGCGTCATCTGTGAACCATTGAAGCTGATGTTAGTGCTGGAGTTTCCAAACGCAAAGTTACCAGTTGAGTTGATAACAGCACCTGCGCCAGTCATGCTGGTACCAGAAACGGTGGGTGTTGTGGCACCACTTTGTATTCTTAAAGTTCCGGCGGTAACTGTTCCTAAATCAGCTGCTATTGATGATAAAGAGCTGATACTTACCTTGTCAGCAGTGATTGAGCTCGCGGCAATCTTGCCCGCAGTAACAGAGTTTGCGGCCAGCTTGTCTGCAGTTATGGCTCCTGTGGCTATCTGGTTTGCTACAATGCCACCATCAACTATTAACTCAGCGCTGTTTCTCTTTCTACCCTCAAAGTTGGTGAGCCAAACGTTAGCGGTATTTGCGTGAGCATTTCTCAGAAGACGGAATCTGACGCCAACTGTATTCGCCGGTAAGGCGGTTGTGACATCTTCAAAGCTTTGCCATGATGTTGTTGGGTTAAAATAAAAGCTGTAGTGAGTTGCGGTGGTCCCATCAGCCATCTTGCGGTAGAGCATCAAACGCAGCGTCGAGTTGGTCCAAGTGCCAGTGTCCCTAATAGCTTTAACACGCAACAGGAACGTGTCACCTTCCTTGGCATCTTGCCAATCGTTGGTTGCGTATGGACCATTTCCTTGCGCGGTGCTTAAGACTTGCAGAACGAATTGAGTTGGCGCTGTTGAGGTATAAGCTGAAGATGCCGCAACAACACTTACCCCAGTACCCAACGTGACCCAGTTAGCAGAATCACCAGTCTGGAAGTTACCGTTTGGAACGATGCCTTGGAAATCATAGATTGCAAGATTGCTAGAGACAATAGCGTTAGCTGCAATCTCAGTTGCAGAGATTGCGCCAGCCGCAATCTTGCCTGCGATAACCGAATTCGCAGCGAGTTCGCTTGCAGTGATTGCGCCTGCGGCGATATTGTTAGCGGTGATGGTATCAGCTGCGATGTTCGCACCAGTAATTGTGTTTGCAGCAATTCTGTCACCTGTGATGGTGCCCGCAAGGATCTTGCCAGCTGTGACGGAATTTGCAGCCAATTCATCTGCAGTTACTGCACCCGCTGCTATTTTGTCTGAAGTAATTGCATCTGCTGCAATCTCAGTTGCGGAGATTGCACCAGCCGCAATCTTGCCTGCGATAACCGAATTCGCAGCAAGTTCGCTTGCAGTGATTGCGCCTGCGGCGATATTGCTAGCAGTGATGGTATCAGCTGCGATGCTTGAACCGGTGATTGTGTTTGCCGCAATCTTATCACCAGTTATTTCTCCTGCGAGGATCTTACCAGCAGTTACCGAATTAGCGGCCAACTGGTCTGCAGTTACTGCTCCTGCAGCCAACTTAGCTGTGGTAATTGCACCGGCTGCAATCTCAGTTGCCGAAACTGCACCAGCTGCGATCTTACCTGCGGTAACTGCATTAGCAGCAAGTTCGCTTGCAGTGATTGCGCCTGCGGCGATATTGTTAGCGGTGATGGTATCAGCTGCGATGTTCGCACCAGTAATTGTATTAGCGGCAACCTTGTCTCCAGTGATGGTGCCCGCAAGGATCTTGCCGGCAGTCACTGCATTCGCAGCCAATTCATCTGCAGTTACTGCACCTGCTGCTATTTTGACAGAAGTAATTGCGTCTGTGGCAATCTCAGTTGCAGAGATTGCGCCAGCCGCAATCTTACCTGCGATAACCGCGTTAGCTGATAGTTCATTTGCGGTAATTGCACCAGCCGCGATCTTTGCTGTAGTTACTGCCCCGGAGGCAATTTCCGTTGCGGTGATTGCCCCAGTAGCAATGTTAGCTGCAGTAATAGTATCAGCCGCTATCTGAGTTGACGTGATGGAACCAGCCTGGATCTTTGCCGCGGTGATTGCACCATCAACTATTAAGTTGCCATCGCTGGCACGCGCGCTAGATATGTTGTCCCAGTAGAAGGTGCCCGTTCCTGTTGAGCGCAGGGCAACTCTAAAATAAGCGGTGCTCGCAGGTGCGGTAAAGATAGCGCTCTGTTCTGTATATGACGTGCTAGGAGTCCACGAAATAAGATTAAGTGGGGATAGCAAGTTGTTTGCGGCGTCGTAAAAACGAAGATTTAGAGAGAATGTTCCCGTCGAGCCCGTTGAAGACTTTGCCCATCCACTAATGCGGTAAGCTTCTCCCGGATTTGCTGGAACTATGTTACTTTCTGAGACAACAATTGCAGTAGAAGATGCAGAAGTATACGTGTAAACGTTACTTCCTCTCTGTGCGTTGGCCTGATCTGATTGAATTCTCGCGGCATTTGTCCATCCCGTCTGCCCAGCCTCAAAATCAGGGTTTTCTATCAAATTGCTAAAGTTTGATACCAGCATCTTAGCTGTTGTAACAGCGCCAGATGCAATCTCATTTGCAGTGATCGCACCAGCTGCGATCTTACCTGCTGTTACCGCGTTAGCCGCGAGCTCGCTCGCGGTGATTGCACCAGCAGCAATATTGGATGCGGTAATGGTATCAGCTGCGATGTTTGAACCGGTAATTGTATTAGCGGCAACCTTGTCTCCAGTGATGGTACCTGCAAGGATCTTGCCCGCTGTAACCGAGTTTGCAGCCAACTCGTCTGCAGTTACTGCACCTGCTGCTATCTTGTCAGAAGTAATTGCGTCTGTGGCAATCTCAGTTGCCGAAACTGCACCAGCTGAGATCTTACCTGCTGTTACCGCGTTAGCCGCGAGCTCACTTGCGGTGATTGCACCAGCAGCAATATTGGATGCGGTAATGGTATCAGCTGCGATGTTTGCGCCAGTAATTGTGTTTCCGGCAATTCTGTCTCCAGTGATGGTACCTGCAAGGATCTTGCCCGCTGTAACCGAGTTTGCAGCAAGTTCGTCTGCAGTTACTGCACCTGCTGCTATCTTGTCAGAGGTAATTGCGTCTGCTGCAATCTCAGTTGCCGAAACTGCACCTGCTGCGATCTTACCTGCAGTTACCGCATTTGCGGCCAATTCACTTGCGGTAATTGCGCCCGCCGCAATGTTACCAGCAGTGATGGTATCAGCTGCGATGTTTGTCCCAGTAATTGTATTGGCGGCAATCTTATCACCTGTGATGGTACCAGCAAGTATCTTACCTGCTGTTACCGCATTAGCGGCCAACTCGTCTGCAGTTACTGCACCTGCTGCTATCTTGTCAGAGGTAATTGCGTCTGCTGCAATCTCAGTTGCGGAAACTGCACCAGCTGCGATCTTACCTGCGGTAACTGCATTAGCGGCCAATTCACTTGCGGTAATTGCGCCCGCCGCGATATTGGCTGCTGTAATAGTATCAGCCGCAATCTTTTCTCCCGTGATAGCTGCAGCAGCAAGCTTAGGCGTGCTGATTGCGTTATCTGATATCTGGGTGCTCGTAATTTGACCAGTCAATTTTGCTGCCGCTATATCAGCAATCTGCGCATTTGACAGCTGTCCTGTGACATCTACCGCGGGTACAGATGAAACAAATTGCGTACCGTCATGACGGTACATCTTATTGTCTGTTGTTAGAAATACTATTCTGCCCTTGAAATTACCAGTCGTTGGTAGGGAATTTACTATCTCAACTGGTCTTATACCAGACGCGAACTTTGCTGTTGTTAAAGCTGCATCAGCAATTTGACTTGTCACAAGTTCACCAGTAATCTTTGACGCAGCAAGATCTGCTATTTGATCACTTGTGAGCTGACCAGTGATATCGGCTGCAGGAACTGCAGCTGTCCAAGCAGTTCCATTGTAGCGGTACAGCTTGTCGTCTGCTGTAAGATAGACAATTCGTCCTTCGAAATTATCGGTTGTTGGTAAAGAACTGACAATTTGAATTGGGTTGATGCCAGTTGCAAGCTTTGCTGTTGTAATAGATGCATCTGCAATTTGGCTTGCTACAAGTTGACCGGTAATCTTAGATGCAGCAAGATCAGCTATCTGGTTACTAGTGAGCTGACCTGTTATGTCTGACGCAGAAACGGCAGAAATCCAGTTTGTTCCGTTATGGCGATACAGCTTATCGTCTGCAGTTAGATAGACAATTCGTCCTTCAAAATTGCCAGTTGACGGCAGTGAATTGACAATTTCAACTGGCTTAATACCGCTTGCGAACTTTGCTGTGGTGATGGCAGCATCAGCGATCTGACTCGCTACCAGCTGACCAGTAATCTTAGATGCAGCAAGATCAGCTATTTGATCACTAGTAAGTTGGCCCGTTATGTCAACTGAAGCTACTGATGCTACCCAATTTGTTCCATCATGGCGATATAGCTTATTGTCAGTTGTCAGGAAAACGATTCTTCCCTTAAAATTACCAGTTGTTGGAAGTGCAAGTACTATCTCAACTGGCCTAAGGCCAGTTGCAAACTTTGCTGTTGTCAAAGTCGCGTCAGCAATTTGATTTGCTACCAACTGTCCAGTGATCTTTGCAGCGTCAATCGCTGATATCTGGGCACTAGTAAGCTGACCAGAAATGTCTGTCGCAGGTATAGCTGAAGTCCAGTCAGTGCCTGTGTACCGGTACAGCTTATCGTCTGCAGTTAGATAGACAATTCGTCCTTCAAAATTGCCAGTTGATGGTAGTGAGCTGACAATCTCAACTGGCTTAATACCGCTTGCGAATTTTGCTGTAGTGATGGCAGCATCAGCGATCTGACTTGCCACCAGTTGACCGGTGATCTTAGATGCGGCAAGATCTGCTATTTGATCACTTGTGAGCTGACCAGTTATATCCACTGATGCAACTGATGCTACCCACCCAGAACCTGTATTTCTGTAAAGCTTATCATCAGTAGTAAGGAAAACCATTCTACCCTCTACGTGCGGTAGACCAGGCAGAGCTGAAACAATTTCAATTGGTTTTATAGAGCTGGCAAACTTAGCAGTGGTTAGGGTTGCATCGGCGATCTGATTGGTGGTGAGCTGACCAATGATCTTCGCAGCATCTAGTGCGGCTATTTGAGAATTGCTAAGCTGCCCGGTCACGTCAACTGCCGCAACTGTGCTAACAAAGGATGCCCCGGTATATCTGTAGATCTTTCCATCAGTAGTGAGGAAAACAATTCTTCCTTCAAAATTACCAGTTGTTGGAAGCGAGTTTACAATCTCAACTGGTCTTATTCCTGACGCGAATTTTGCAGTCGTCAAAGAAGCGTCGGAGATCTGGCTTGCTACTAGCTCTCCAGTAATTTTGGCGGCGTTAAGAGATGCAATCTGGCTGTTACTTAACTGCCCTGTTATATCTACCGCAGGTACACTTGTAACCCAAGATGTTCCATCAAACCTATAAAGCTTGCCATCAGTGGTCAGGAAAACTAACCTTCCTATAACATTACCTGTTGTTGGTAAAGCAGAGAAAATTTCAACTGGCCTTATCCCACTTGCGAAGCTTGCAACAGTAATAGAACCATCAGTGACGTCTGTTGTTGCCGGAATGGTTGGTTCCCAGGCCCCATTTACGTATGAATATAGCTTTCCGTCCTGCGTGTTGAAAACTAAGCTGGGCCCAGTATACCCAATTGCAGGCGGGAGACCATTTACTTCTGTTATTCCACCACCAGCAGCTGAAGTGGTCGTAAAATTTCCAGAAGAAGTGCGAACGACATATCCTTCAGCACTAAGTGACGATAAGCTTGTTAAGTTAGAACTTGCAGGCTGAAACGCTCCACTTATGGCAGTTGAAGAAATTGCTGTAATTCTTCCACGGCCATCAGTAGTAATTACAGGAATGGTATTTGATGATCCGTAAGTGCCTGATGGTGCTGACGTTGTTGCAGCCAGACGCAGCTGAGCGTCAGACACAGTGAAATCACTGCTGGCATTTATTGTTAGTGAACCATCCAAAAATGTTATCCCATTACCATTTCTAACAGATATGATGTTGTCAGAGATTTGAATGCCACTACCAGCCGAATATGCAGAACCAACAAGTGAATCAACGTAGCCTTTAGTTGCAGCATCGCTTGCCTGCTGAGGCGTGGCAAGCGAAACAATCTTGTTTGCTCCCATCGATAAATCGCCCGTCATTTGTACCGATCCATCTCGATGTAAGCGATTAGCACTGATGGTGTTTAGCTGTGCCTGAATGGGAGAGGTAACACCAATTAAGTGATTTACCTCTGCTGCTGTCAAAGTTGGTAGATTCAACCCGCCAAGGAACGTGTTTTGATCGGGTGTTAAGTGCAGCGAAAAGCTGCCAATATGGTTGTTTAAAGTTGTTGTGAAGCTGCTGAACTGAGTTTGAATAGGTGATGTAACCCCATCAACGTAGTTCAATTCAGCTGCAGTAAGCGTTGGTGCCAAACCATCTAGCAGAGAATTTTGGGAGGTAGTCAAATGCAGTGATCCGTCTGCGATGTGACTTGACACCGCGGTACCACTTACATCAGACCATGCAGTTCCATTATAGACCTGCAGTACTCCCAAATCAGTCCTAAAAAACAGCTCCCCAATGCTAGGATTTGCCGGATTAGATGTTCCAGACTGGACCACCGCGTTGATGATTGAGGAGCTCTCTGTTATTTGCGGACGATCAATAAGCATTTGACATTCTCTCAGATGTAACAGCCATTATTTATGTTTCACTTTACTTAGCAGATGCTAACTGGTCAAGCTGGGCTTTGAGCTGCGCGTTAGTAGCTTTAAGTTCATCGACGCTCGCGCTTAGTTCCTTGATAGATTGAATTAGCAGAGCAACCATATTGCCGTATGCAACACCCTTCATTCCAGTTTCTGGGTCTGTGGTAACCACTTCTGGAAGAACAGCTTCTACTTCTTGCGCTATAACACCAGCGTGTCTCTTTTGATTATCCTCTTGATCTGTTCTGGTGTAGGTGTAACCATTAATGCTTTGTACCTTCTGCAGAGCATTCTGGATTACCTCTAGATCTCCCTTAACTCTTCTGTCAGAGAACGCGGTTACATCGCCACCAGCGTAAAGCGCACCAGTTAAACCAATACCACCAGTAACTCTAATTGAGCCAGTCGTTGAACTTGTGGCTGCAAGGTTAGCATCTGCTCTAAGAATTCCATCAAACTTTGATGTGCCGGCATTGACTAAAATAGCGTAAGTATTAGTTATGGTGGTGTTAGTTCCTGCAAGAGGGCTGTTTTGCACGTAAAGTGTTGCCGCATCAGTTATGGTCACCCCTGTATTAGTTGACGCAAAAGTAGGTCTTCTAAAGCTATTAGCTACTCTTGCCGTAACAGTTGAACTTGCAGCAGATGAAGTATCAGTGAAAGTTGCCACCGCAGAATCAAAAGCACAACCAATCGTTGTCCACGACGCGCGAGATATGCTTCCACTTCGGCTTATTCCACCATAGATCGTGGTATTTCCATTGGCATCTATTTCCGTTGCAATAGTTCCACCTGTTGTAATGCCGATAACGTCATTACCAATTCTGTAGATTCCAGTATTGGTGTCATTTGCAAATGAGATAGATGGACTGCTTACACTTCCATCAGCAAATAAACCTGAACCACCGTTAAGAGATCCTGCACTTCCAGTTACATTAATCGACCAGGTTCCAGATGCACCAGAACCTGTTCGAGTTGGGACATCTAGTACTGTTCGGAAGTTTGCGGGCGTGTAATAGCGGATATATCCGTCATACGAAGCATACACCCTGTCAATTGCTGTAGTCCCACTATCACCACTTGAAGTATTAATCCAACCGGCTTGTATGTAGCCATTAGCGTCAGTACGTACTATCTTATTAGCTTCATTGTTGCGTGCAGTATGCACTGACAAGCCACTTGTTGTAGCAGAGTCACCGGCAATGTTAATTGGCCATAATGACCCGAAATCAGAAGAATCAACCTGTAAACGTAGATTTCCGGCCGCAGACCACCCAATGTACAGCTTGTTAGTTAGCTGACTTGTGCCACCGCCTTGCTGAACCGGCGTAAATCCAAGCGATGCCTGGGCACCTATTTCAGTCAGCGTCCAAGATACATTACCGGAACCGTCAACTGATTTGCCTGTTGAACCGATAGTTATAGTTCTTGCTGTACCCCAATTTGCGGTGGTGATGTTCTGCGAACCGTTAAAAGATGTACCATTGATTGTTCTTGCAGTTTGCAAGGTTGTTGCCGTGGATGCATTAATTGACCATGAGCCCGTGTTACGAACATACTCTATTCCACTACTGTCAATCAGTGAACCCCAAATTCTAACTTGGCGACCAGTTGCTGCAGATGTTTGTGTACCAACGATGTTTAGTCCTGACGCAAATTTAGCAGCACTTATCCAGCCGTCATTGTTGTCAGTTTGATTTGCATGACCAAACCGAATACCAATTCCCGAGGTTACTTGGTAATCGCCGGTCATATTTCCACCAGTTAGATTACTTGCTGAGGTCGCTGTTTGCGCATTGCCACCAATGCTTAGTGATGTTGCGTTTCCAGTTAAGCCAGTACCAGCACCGGAGAATGAAGCTGCGGTAATGGTGCCAGTTGCCTGTATCTGTTGGAACCAATCTTTCGCATTTCCGGCTGTTGCTGTATAAACAGTTCCGCTTGAACCAACAGTTGTTGCAGGTTCATAGGTTATGGTATGGGCGCCGTTGATCGCATAAACTTGAACAGTTACCTGATACTCTCTCCACTGATTTTCATTTTGCAGCTGTATTTCATAGTTACCCTGACTTGTCTTTACGGCTCTGATTAGATTAGCAGGGCCCCTGACATAGCAAGCATCAGGGGCATTGAGAGTTTCTGTCTCAGTTCTGACACATGCAACGTAATAGGTTTTTGTTTCAACACTATCAACGGTTGTGGACACTGCGTGGTTAGCGTTTGGATCAACAATATCAATCTTGAAACCAACAGTTGAGTATGCATGATTGGTAAGTGAAGCAACGACTAATCTTCTCCATGTCCCTGCCGCAGCATCACCAAAATCTATTAGAGTCTGATAAAACGTTGGAGCGCTTGTTCCAGCCTTTATACCACCTGTTACGGTTAAATCATTTGTTCCATATGAGATCCAGGCACGAGTTACACCTTCAGTTTGGAAGAATATTCCAGAATTATCATTCTGGTTGAATACCGCGCCACCAGCACCACTTGAAATGATAAGCCTATTTCCACCACCGGCAGCTTCACTAACTCCGAGATTTCCTCTAATCCCAGCGGTCCCATTTACATCTAGCGTATATGATGGGTTAATACCAATTCCAACTGCGCCTGTGCTTGAGATCTTTATTCCACGAGCGGAGCTGGAATGCTGTGCAATAACCAGCGCACCAGTGTCAAGAGAACCACCTGAGAAGATCATTGCTTGATCATTTTCTGCAACAAGTGGGCTCCAGGATCCGGCGGCCGCGCGGCTCAAGAAACCAAAATAACCATTTGCGCGGTTGTTTGTACCATTAGCAAAGACCGCCGTAAAGTTTGTGGAAGCTGCAGCAGGTCTCGTAACGTCAAGCGTTGCAGCAGGGGCATTAGTTCCAATACCAACGCTTCCATCACCAGTTACACGCATTCGTTCGCCAAAACTGCTAAAAGCAGTCCCAGCTGCGCTTGTAGAAGAACCTGTAAAGAGCGTAAACGTTCCTGTCGAGTTTCTGATGGCAAATCCACCTTGACCTGTTACTGCATTTCGCCATGAGCCCGAGGCAAAGTATGCTCCACCCCCGTAGTATCCACCGTCGTTTGTGACTAGAATTGAATTTGGAACATTTAGCTCAGTAAGTGGAGAGCTTGTTCCGATGCCAACGTTACCGGCACTCGTGATCCGCATGCGCTCCGACGCAGCGATCTGAAACGTCAGAACGCTGCCGTTTAGGCTGAGCGGAGCATATGCGCTATTCGCGGCGTTGACTGCATTGAGTCTGAAAAGACTGCCAGCGCTGTCGTCAAAGTACCCGCGATTTGTGCCCGTAACAATATCAAGCTTGCCGACGGGCGAGGTCGTCCCAATCCCCACGTTGCCCGTCGAGTCGATCCGCATGCGCTCTTGGCCGTTGGTGCCGAACAGCATTGGGTCAGTGGCGGCGGTGCTTACAAGATACGTGTAGCCCAAACCTGCCCGCATTTGAATGGTGCTGCTATTGCTGTACTGTGCGCCCACATAACCGATGCGCGCGCCGGTTGTATCAGTGGTGTGCGCAAGAATATATTCATTGCCAGACCCAGAAACATGGAGTCGCGCACCTGGGCTCGTGGTCCCAATCCCGACCTTGCCCGTCGAGTCGATGCGGGCGCGCTCGGAACCGTTATTGCTGAACTTGATGTTTGAGGCATTATTACTGTAGATATCGTAATCTCCTCCAGCGGCAACACCAGTTAACCAGCTAGCTGTTGTATTGCCAGTAGTGACATAAACATTTGTGGCTGATGCACGGTAAATGTCCAATACACTGTTTGGGCCAGTGGTGCCGATGCCAACGTTACCGGCACTCGTGATCCGCATGCGCTCGGTGCCACCAGTAGTGATACCAACTACATCTGCTGCAGGTCTATAAATTCCTGTGTTAGTGTCAGCAGAGAATGAAATTGATGGAGCAGTTACAGAACCATCTGCAAATAGACCAGAGCCGCCACTAACAGAACCTGCACTTCCAGTTACGTTGATGCCCCAAGTTCCAGATGCACCTGTTCCTGTCAGAGTTGGGGCATATGAGTTGTAGTTGTCAGCACGTAAAATAACATTGCCTTTCCAGGTCAATGTATTAAGATCAACGTACAGTGTTTGAGTCCAAGTTATAGGATCGCCGGCATTCTTACCAACACCACTTGCTGAGCGGTGGGACAATGTTCCACCATTTCCATTATTGGTGACATGAAGCGTCAGCGCGCTGGCGTCTTCACCAGCATTTGTGAACGTAGGCGTTGTACCACCAAATGTGTTCCAGTACCAATGGCTTCTACCTATTCCATCTTGCTGCATCCATGCAGAATTTCCATTTACGGTTGTTCTTGACAGATATCCACCAGAATCAGCATTTCCCAACCAAGAAACATTCCCATTTGCCTTTACCTCAAATACCTTGGAAATGTATGGATCAGTAGATGGTGATGTTGCCGCACCCTTTGAAATAACCTGAAAACCATCATCAACATCATTTGACCTAAGACCAATGGTGAAGTGATAAGATGTTGGGCTTTCAAAAAGAATACCCGCGGTTGTTCCAGAGATTAGACCGTCAATATCAGTATTTGAGGATGACCATGCACGAATTTGTGCGCCATCTGGTAATACAGTGGTGCCGTTAAGGGTTGCGCCACTGATGGTAGGAGATGTATTCGTGACGTACGTTGTTCCAGTTCCCGTTATGCTGTTTGTACCAGATGTTACTCGGCCCTTAGCGTCAACGGTGACGGAGTTGTAGGTACCAGCAGTTGCGCCGCTGTTTGCAAGAGTTAGCGTGACTGCAGTAGTCCCTGAGCCAGTCGCATCACCACTGAAAGTAACTGTTTGATTACCAGTTAGATACGTGTTGGTATCAAGTGTCCAGGTATCTGCAGCGGTCTTGCGCAGCACACCTGAAGTACCAGCAAGACCAGCTATCGCTGTAAGATCAGCGTCAAGTGGTTGCGCGTCGGTAATACCATAGCCAGCTAGCGTAGTTGGGTTAGTACCAGCTGTCACACGACCATACGCGTCAGTAGTTACTGAACGATACGTTCCTGCCGTTCCTGCCGTCGCTAGATCAATGCTGTCAGCGTTTACAACAATTCTGCCGGTGGACGCAGTTCCCACATCCAACGTATTTCCATTTTTCGTGAGACCTGCACCAGCTATCAACTGTCCTAGACCATTGAATTGAGTGAAAGAGAGAGCAGTTGTACCGAGGACTAATGGATCTTCAGTTGACAGTATCCACCCGCTATCTGCCTGCGTTGTTCCCTGCTCAACGAACACGTACATGCCAGACGTTACTTCAGCGTCGCTGTTAGCATCCGACGAACGAGGCCAAGCTCCAGTAGCAACTACATAGATACCGTTCTGCGAAGCTGTAGTTTGGTTCTTGACCAAAACGCGATCACCAGCAATTAATGAGACACCATCAATAGTTTGAGTGCCAGATAGGGTTATGTTTGCAGTAGTTGCAGCCTTTACAGATTGCTTGTAATCTAGTCCAGAAACCACATTGTCAACGTACAGTTTGGTTGCGGCGTGATTGTCAGAAGTTGGCGCGCCAACTGTAACTGGGTTGTTGAATGTCCATGTTCCAGTTACCGTTTCATTTGCCGCTAGTCGAGCCAGCGTTGTTCCATCTGCGATCTGCGTTTCTGCAATTGAAAGGGCGCCTTGGTGCTGCGTAACTGACGACTGACTAATGTGCGCATCGGCAAAAGTTCCACTTGTTACCTGTGATGCGGCAATAGCAATTGACGTGCTGCCTGCGGCAGTAAGTCGTCCCTTGCTGTCAACGGTGAACGTAGAAACATTTGAAGCAGAGCCGTATGAACCAGCTGTAACGCCGCTGTTTGCAAGCGTTAAAGTTACTGCTGTAGTACCAGAACCAGTTGCGTCACCGCTGAAGGAAATTGATTGGTTGCCGGTAAGATACGTGTTAGTGTCAAGTGACCACGTATTAGCTGCGGTCTTACGAAGCAGGCCTGATGTTGCCGCAATGGCTGCAATGGCGTCAAGATCTGCATCCCACGCCTGTACGTTAGTCCCAATAGCAAGACCTAGATTGATTCGTGCATTATCTGCAGTGCTGGCGTTGGTTCCACCATTTGCGATTGGAAGAATACCTGAAACCTCAGTTGTTAGCGACACCGCAGTTCCTGCTGACCACGTATCGGCAGCGGTGCGACGAATAATACCAGTACCTGTAAGTGCTTCAACTGCAGCTAGGTCATTCGCGAGCGCAAAAGTTGGATTACCACTAACACCATTGGCATTGGTAATGGTGATACCTGATGCTGGGGCAGTTAATGTTCTTACATCCGAAGATCCTGCTGCAGTTATTACGTATAATCCGGTTTGCGCGATATTGGATAGAGCGGTTAAATCAGCGTCAAGAGGCTGGGCGTCCGTGATGCCATAACCCGCAAGTGTTGTTGGATTGGTACCAGCAGTAACTCGCCCCTTAGCATCTACTGTAACTGAGCGAAATGTTCCTGCGGTTACACCACTATTAGCTAAAGCAACTGTAATTGCGGTTGTGCCAGAGCCTGTTGCATCTCCACTTAACGTTATTGTTTGGTTACCAGTTAGGTACGTATTTGTGTCAAGTGACCAAGTATCTGTTGCGGTCTTACGAAGTAAACCAGAGGTACCGGTTAGACCAGCGATTGCGGTAAGATCAGCGTCAAGCGATGAAGTAGAAACTGCAGTAACACGTCCTTTTGCATCAACGGTGATAACTGGGATCGACGTAGCAGATCCAAATGTGCCAGCATTTGAATTAACTGATGCCAATGTGACCGTAATTGCGGTTGTGCCAGAGCCTGCCGCATCTCCTGACAATGAAATAGATTGGTTACCAGTTAGGTACGTATTGGTGTCAAGTGACCAAGTATCTGCAGCTGTCTTGCGCAGCAGACCCGATGTACCAACCAAACCAGCGATAGCGGTCAGATCAGCGTCAAGTGACTGCGCGTCGGTGATGCCGTAGCCAGCCAGTGTTGTTGGGTTGGTACCAGCGGTAACTCGTCCCTTCGCATCTACAGTAACTGATTTGTAGGTTCCTGCATTGACGCCCGTTGTTGTAAGCGTAAGAGCATCAGTGCCACCATCAATAGTACCAGTTACATCACCGGTGATAGTAAATGCAGGAATGGACCCTGCAGTTACACTTGCCCATTCTGCATTCTTGAAAATATAGAGGCCTTCACTTGCAGTGTTGCTATCAAGGTAGAACAAATCACCTTCATTTGCAAGTGCAGGTAGATTTACCCCCTTTGGTGCAGTGAGAGAATCTGTGCTGGCAATTCTATCCCAACTTCCACCCGCGTACATGTATAAACCCGTAACCCTGGGATCTTCTCCTGATCTGAAAAAAAGCTCACCTTCGTGAGGCTGATTTGGAAAAGAAGTGCCAGAAGCAACGGTTAGGTTGACAACGGTGCTGCCTTGTTCAAGTGTGATGCCGTGAAATTTCACAGTTTTGCTCCTAAATCTTTATCAATCAATGGTGCCCACCATTAGTTAGCATATTTAGTGAAAAATTCGCTTCATTGATACCAATAGGAATAATCAAGAGTAAAAGTCCTAAATGTTTAATGCGAGTGCAATCATGATGTAAAAATGGGCAATTTAAAAATTGCCCATTTTGTATTTAGATGACACCCCAAACAATAACTACGATAAACAAAATGTAAAGCTTCTATCAAATAATTAAAATTTCCAAGAGGTCACAGATTAGAACTACCAGATGCTTTGGCAATTTCATAAATCATGGTCATGGCATCTTTGGGAAGCGGGTTTGCCGGGGCACAACAGGAAGCCGCACAATGGCCGGGCCGACCATGGCGAACTGGGATGCCACCTCCATGTTGCGCTGGTGAAAGGTGGCAAGCTGCTCGTCCCATCGAGCAGCTTCCAAGCTGGTGTCTGCGGCTGAAGTGCCGGCATTGCGTAAGGTGGGCAAGTGGCCGTCGAACGTAGCCATGGATCAGTACTCCGCAATCAGGATGGGGCCAAGGGCCGACGTTTCCCTGTACATCACGCCGGCATAGGACTGCCCATTGGAAGTCCAGGTGTAGCGGTCTCCGTTGAGTGGATTGGTCCAGGCGGTGGCATAGATATCACGAAACATACCACGTGGATAACTAAGCACTCCTTGACCACCGATAGACGTATTCTGACCTCCACGGCCTCCAACCACGACCCGTGATATCCAATTACGCGACCCTTGGTACAAGTTGATCACAGGTGTGTTCCAGATGTATGGGTAAACGACATTGGAAATGTTTCCGCGCCCGCCCTGAATCACCGCGAAGTTGTCGGTGTTGGAGGTCGTTGTCATTGGTTCCCTAGTGCTGGCGCCATCTGTACGCACGTTAGTAGTCTGGGCGTATGCCTTTCCGAGCACGCAGATGCACAGAGGAAACGGGTCGTCCACGGTTGAGTAGAACGAGTCATATAGGCCGATGTACCAGCTGAATCGGCCTACTGTAGTAGAAGTCCATGCCGCAATGGCCACCCTGTCAATCAGTGTGCTGTAGGCGTAAGTGAATACCGTTGCGGGCAGCGCGTGACTAAGCGTGAAGCCAGCGGGCAGCGCGGCTGGACTCTGTGGGTTGATGTAGCCGATACCGGGGACTAAGGCAGCCGTGCTTGGTGCAAAGCGCGAGGCAAGCTTACTGGTCTCATTCCAGTCCTCCATCACACAGGAGTACAACGTTGTCTGCCCTGTCGTGTCGTAGCCGAGGGCGAAGTACCAGTCGCTGCCGAAGAAGTTGCTGGCTGCCGGGCTGCGGTAGACGTTCCACGTCACGCCACCGGCTGTGTGACCCGTCTCCACGCGCACGAAACCTACACCCACAATGTCCGGGTCGAGTAGATCAAATAATGCTCTACCGGGGGTGTTGCTGGTAATGCTTCCAGTTTTATAAGTCATTCTGTTGTCTCCTGTTGAATTGGTCTAGCGATCCAATATTGACCATTCCAATGTGCCTCTTCGCCTTCAGCGACACCAGGCTTTGGTGCCACAATAATGTAACCCGATGAAGCAGCATCATCAGCTGAAATTCCTGGCGGTAATGGAGCAGGCTCTTCGCCATTTAAAGAATAGATTGGGATGTAGGTCATGCAAATTTCTCCACTCTGAGATTTGAAAGGGTGAATGTCCTAGTTACGGATGCTCTGTTTTGAATTCCAACGAATATGACAGAAGAAGAACTTCCTTCAATATACACTGGAGCTGTTACGCTAAAAGACGTTCCATCAACATCAATTGCTTCAAACCATAGATCGCCACCGCCACCGCCAGCATCTCTAATTTGAACGTTAAACAGACCACCTGTGTTTGCAGTAATACTTAATAGGCTCATTAAGCCGCGCAAACATACTGAGCTAACTGCAGTCCAAGTGTAACCAGTTTGATTTGGCGCCAGTGTCCCAAGCGCAATTGCAGTTTTAGTAATCTTCTGCGAAGATGACGAAGAAGATAAAGATGAGGGTGAAGGTGCTGGTGAAGGTGCTGATACAGCACCGTCCGTTAATTGCACCCAAGATGAATTTTTGAAAATATATACGCCTTCTGATGATGCACCAGAATTTAGGTAAAAAATATCAGCCTCATTTGCTAGTGCTGGAAGAGTGTTTCCTATTGGAACAGAAAGAGAATCAGTACTAGCAACCCTAAACCAATTCGTGGAAATATAGAGATAAAGGCCTCTTATTCTGGTATCAGAATCACTTCTGAAAAAGAGTTCACCACTATGTGGATCGCTTGGAAATTGGGTTCCAGAGGAAACAGTTAGATTTCCAATGTTACTGCCCTGTGTAAGTGTAATTCCATCAAATAGCACAGCATTCCCCCAAGTTGATGAACATATTTATAACTGAATGCAGAAAATTTGTTCTGATTATTTACTGCAAGTGTTTGACTAAATAATGATTTATTAGGAATACAAAATGACCGCATTTAAGGTGTTTCTGGAACAGAATGCTCTTGAGCAACTGTATATACAGCTTTTCTTTAGATCAACAGTTGGTCTATCCAAGCAAGCTGCTAAAGAAGCTGCGCATTGGTATTTTTCGACGCTGTTTCACAAAGCTCCTGCCAATACAGCTGATAACTGGTGGGAAAAAGCTGTAGAATGGGCAGAAAATATGCACTCGTTGTCAAATTCCAAAGATAAAAACCGAAAAACTTTAAAGGATCTAGCTAAAGGACCAGTTCCACTGCCACTACTAGTTAAAGGTGTTATCGCAAAGTCAGTAAATCAGCTAAAGAGCAGATCATCGGTAAATGAGTCTTCAGACCTACAGGAGCTTAGATTTATGCTTGCGCTCCGCAAGGAATACAAATTTACCAAAGAGCAGGCGTATGAAGTTATTGAATGGCTTAAAAGTGAGAAGGATTGGAAGTGGTTGAACGATAAGGTGATACAGACCTTCTACGACATCTGGGACCCAGACTCAAAAAACTGGCATCCAGGGCTATCGTATGACGAGTACGTAATGGACGAAGTGCATATGGCTCTCTTAACAAAATATGAGCTGCACACTAGGAGCTTGCTGGGATGATTACGTTCAAGCAATTTGTGCATAAGGGAAGCTTGAGTGACCTGCCGATTGTGCTTGCGCTGCGCAAAGAGCTTCAAATAACTCGAAAGGACGCAGAAGAAACTTTAGCCTGGGTGCGCGGTGAAGACGTTGACTTACCTGATTCTGCATATATCCCTCTAGGTTTCATCTTCTACACTGGGCTTAAAAAACTGGAGCAACTAGTTCGGTTGATGCAGAAAAATTCTTCAAGGAATGGTTGCCATCCCACATTAAAAAGAAGTATAACCTGGACATAGAGCATTAAAATGATTACATTTAAGCAGTTTCTAATGGAAGGTGGTGCAGCCACTTCATCCTTCAATACAGTAAGAGCCACCAAGGGCGACATCGTCATGGCACTTGACTTTGTTTCCAATGCTACTGGTATTACCAAGCAGAAGTTGATGAGCAACCTGCTAGGCTCAACCAGCCACACTCTTGCCGGTAAGAAAAAGGACAGTGGCGATATCGACATCGCCCTGGAAGATGGCATGTTTGATCGCAAGGACATTGTTGAGAAGATGAAGAAGGCCACTGGGATGGATAAGATTCATCAGACAGGTGGTGGCACCTTCTCATTTGCTGTTCCAACTTCAGGTGATCGTCGAGTACAAGTAGATTTGATGTTCGTGCCTTCAGAGAAGTGGGCTAAGTTTGGATTTCACAGCGAGCTTGGCAGCAAGCACAAGGGCGCAGTTAGAAATCTGCTGCTTGCCAACCTGATTAAGAGAATTTTTGAGAAGGGCAAGGACATCTCTGTAAAGGACTCCGAGGGCAACGAGGTAGTCCGCGTCCGTCGTGTCTTCAAGATGGATGGAGGTCTGGAGCGCACCTTTAGGGTTGCCCCAATGCGCAAGGATGGAAAAGGCAGAGTTGCTCCTAGAAAAGGTACCGCTGAAGAGGCTGATGCTATTCTGAAGCAGCTTGGCCGTAAAGAGCAGTTCTCAAAAGATCCTGATCCAATCCTTGATCCAGACAAAGCTGCAGAGTTTATGTTCGGAAATGGCGTTAAGGCAGCTGGCATTATGTCAGCTGAACAAGTGATTCAACTTATCTTTAAGCGTCCAGATCATGCTGAAATCTTCAAGGACGCAGCCGAAGATATTGAAGCTGCTGGACTTGCAGTACCAGAAGAGATAAAGCAGTTTGTTTAACGCTGCTCAAAAGTTCATTGGGCTCCGTCAATTCTGCGCATAAGCTCATCTATCTGTTCTTGCTGTTGCTTAATTGCCTCAACAAGCAGCGGAATTAGCTTTTCGTATTGGACAGTTTTGTAGTTCTCTCCGGACAGACTTTCATTCTTTTCATTTGTGTCAAATGGTGCCGGCTTTACTGCCTCAGGGAGTACGCCTTCAACTTCATCAGCAAATAAGCCCACAGAACGCTCAAGTTGAGAATACCCAAATGAAACAGCTAGATCATTCGGTACGTAAGTTACACCGCTTAGAGTTCTAAGCTTTTCAAGAGCGTTGGTAATCGGTTCAACGTTTGTTTTTAATCTTCTGTCTGAGAAATTCTGTGTAATAGTACCAGATGCACGAATTTCTCCAGTGACGCCGCTTGGTTCTGTACCAACACCTAAACTTAAAAGACGCATGCCGCCAGATGCTTCTCTAATTTTGACAGGAGCAATATCAATTCCTGCGGCATTGACACGGAAAATTCTAAAGGTGTTGGGATAAGTGGGCTCAGTGCCTGCAATATCGATCGCCCATGTATTTGGCTGGCTTCCGGCCGCAACACCACCCAATCCATCACCATAACCAAAGGTAATTTGACCACCATTTGGATCGCTAGCAACAGTTGATCCCTGGATAATTAAATTCGCTGGGCTACCAGTTGTGGCACTTGACTCTAAGCGAATTACTCTAGAAATAACTGCGCTGTCTGTTGTTCTAAGATTACCAGTAACCACCAGATCTTTGTTGACGTCTACTTCATTTGCGTCCCACTGGACGATTGTTTCAGTTCCCACTCGTAAACGCCCTAGTGACGCCGGAGTAGAAGCTGGGCCATACACTATCATGCTAGCGCCAGATGTGGTTGTTGTTCCACCCGAAACCACCGTGTTGTTGCTGTCGATGTTACAGATGATACTTCCACCAATAGTAAGGGAACCCGACATAGTTATGTCGGTTAGCCCAGTATACTCTCCTGATATTCTGGCATTAGGAACAGTGCCTGACGTCAAGTTTGAAGCATTTAGGTTGGAAAGATCAAGTGTTGCGTTTATGGTGCCTGAAACAGTCAGATTTCCTGTGACGTTCAAGTCTCTCTTTGCGTCTATCTTGGTAGAGCTCCACTCTAGAATTGTGGCAGTATCAGTTCTCAAGCGACCAAGCGATGGAGCGGTAGAATGATTTGGCCCAAAGACCATGATACTAGCACCAACATTGAGGTCATTTCCTCCTGCAATTCCAATTCTTCCAGTTCCAACTGTTGGAACTCCCGCGATATCAGTTACCGTATCATTCTTTATGAGACCGGCAACTTCATTGAAGGTGATGGATGATCCTAGACTTAATGCACCAGACATCCCCAAGTTTGTGAATCCAGTATATTCTCCCGAGATTCTAGCGTTAGGCACGGTTCCTGAGGCAAGAGCACCAGCATTTAAATTAGTGAGCAGCGAACCATTTCCAGAAAACACAGCTCCGTTAGCTGCAATAATTTCTGTTGGTGAAATGCGTAGGCGTGATTGTCCACCAACGGCGGCGCGCAGCTCATTTGGGCCTGGGGTAGCGCTTGTGTCTCTAAAAAGCCACAAACCAATAGATGAGTCATTTTGGAAAGAGATTGATGGCGCAGATGCGACTCCATCCTCCGCAGAAACAGACGACGCGGTGTTTGCTGATGCAGCGCTCGTCGCGTAAGCAACGTTAAGTGAGCTGCTGTCAGTCCACTGCGGGGTGCTTGAGCCACCTGAAGTTAACACCTGCCACACTCGAGAAGTTCCGCTTCCTGTTGCAGCAGTTCCAACTGAAGTGAGCCCCAGCTGAGTAGAAGTGCTGCCAAAAGCAACTGCGCCTGGAGTGAACGAGGTTAAACCAGTACCGCCCTTAGAAGCCGGAACGCTGCCACCTATATTCGATAGAGTTAGCTGGTTCTCAACAACATCAATCTGAATGTTTCCTGAAGACGTACCAGCACCATTTGTAATAGAAATTTTTGAGCTGCCTGCAGCAACCGATTTAGCTGAATACGCGCCTGAACCTGTTCTAATGATAATCCCAGTTGAAGACAGCCCAGACAGCGCGGTGAGTTCGCTGCTAACAGGTTGAAAAGCTGAACTATCTAAACCGTCTAGCGTATCTGCGTTTATGCCGGTGCCAAATGCAGAAATAAGAGACCATCCTGCTGCCGTTTGATTGCCCAAAAGCGCGGAGTTTGAATCTGAGATTAAGCGATAAATGTACAATCCTTCTGAGCCTCCAGATGTCTTAAAAAATAGAGCACCATCAGGAGATGAATCTAAATTTGGAAGATCTTGTCCGTAGTTAATGAGCGCGCCGCCGAGCATATTTTTTGTGGTCATAAGAGTTGTCCTGAATAATGTTTCATATCAACCTATTTATGTCTAACATGAGTGGAAATAAAGAATAGAATTAAAACAGTTGCACGGTGTCTGTCTCCTTAGACCCGTTTCGTGGGATCAATCTTTGATTTGATCCCACTTTCTTTTACAGATGCTGCCTTGGCGCATTTTTCAATTACAGGTTGCACTTTTCTTTTACAGATCGCTAGAAACTGCAAATTTCAATTACGACCTATTGTTTTTGGGGCAGCACGTGATTGTCTATGTACAATATACCTGATGCTATTTGGAGATACTGATGGAACACACTCAAAGCTTCTACCTGAACAATGACTTTCGCACCTGTCTTCACGCGCTGTTTACTCACGGATTTGAAGCTCATCCGCGTGGAACAACCACCCGAGAACTTCTGAACTACAACATCACGTTGACCGATCCCCGCAACCGAGTGATCACCTTCCCCGAGCGCAAGACCAGCACCAAGTACCTCCTTGGCGAGTTCATCTGGTACCTGAGGGGTTCGAGTGATCCGGCTGGTATTCTGCCCTATGCTAAGTTCTGGGACGGTATCAAGAACAGTGGCAAGTTTCAGGGGTATGATGAGGGAACCATCAACTCAAACTATGGCAATCGCATTTTTGGGCACTCTAACCTTGGCGCATTCACTATCGAGGAGGCTACTGATCCTGATCTTTCTAGGATCAGTCAATGGGTTCAAACCATCAACATTCTAGAACAAGACAAAGATAGCCGACAAGCTATCATGAACATTCATGTCCCAAGTGACCGCCATACTGGTAACAAGGATGTTCCTTGCACTTTATCTCTTCAATGGCTCATCCGTGAGAACAGGCTGCACCTGATCGTCAATATGAGGTCAAATGATATCGTTCTAGGATTCACTAATGATGTCTTCCAGTTCACGATGCTGCAGGAAGCAATGATGCTGCAGCTTCGGCAGACTTATCCTGAACTGCAGCTTGGTTACTACTTCCACAATGCTGGCTCGATGCACATCTATTCAAGACATTTTTCCATGGCGGAAGAGATTGTCAAGAACGAAAAAGCAGTAGACATCTCAATGATCCCAATGGACCGGTTCGATGACGAGATCATGACGTTGCTCGCGGGAACCGAGACCGCTTGGCAGGCAGCTGGTGCCCCCGACAACTTCATGTTTGACGAGGTCCCTGCGTTCCAACGGCTTACCCCCTACTGGCAGAACCTGGTGAAGGGCTTCTTCCTGCAGGACGATGCTGCACTTCACTACATCTTTGGGCAGAAAGAATGAGCAATCTTCTCTTCAACATCCGCTTTGGTTCAAAGCACTTCCAGGTAACTAATGACTGGAAATTTTCCTGGACACACAATGAATACCATGATGTACGCGGACCTGGGTTCAAGTGGTTCGCAATCTACTGTATCTTTGGAAAGCACCTATGAGATACGAACAGCAGATTCTTGAAGCCTATGACCGCATCGGCTTCAAGCCGCGTGACAGGCAGGTTGAGCACATCAACAAAGTCGTAGTTTCCTTTCTTGATGAAGGCTACACGAACGTCATCCTGTCAGCTCCGACTGGCACGGGTAAGTCAATCATTGGTGCGGTGGTGGCAGACGTCATTCACCAGATCAAGTTCCCAAACGTTCGTAATGGCGCGTCATTCATGCTCACCGCTACCAACGTGCTGGCGCAGCAGTACCACGATACCTTTGGCGATCCTGACAATCCGTGGGAAGGTACCTTCTTGCAGATCAAGGGCGCGGCCAACTACATGTGTGGGGCGCTCGACACTCCTGAGGAACCCGCTAAAGCTGACAGCTGCAGCATCATCGCCTTCCAGAAATCCGGAATGCAGGACATGATCGACAAGTACTGCGAAAAATGCGAGTACAAGCTGTCACGGGCGATGCGAGAAAAGAGTCGCCATCTCATCACAAACTACGCGTACTACTTCATTAACCGCATGTACGCAACGCACCCTATGGAGAAGCGCTCAGTGTGTGTCTTCGACGAGGCGCACCTTTTAAACGATCTGTTCGTTGAGCACAACGCCATCTATTTCTCTGAAAAGCGACTAGAGAAGCTTGCTGAAGAGATCTCTGAAAATCTTGGGCTTGGAAAATCAGATGTCTTCTATGGTCTTAAGAAGATCAAAGATGACATGGTAATGGGCCGCATCAATGATCAGAACTACCAACAGCACCTTCAGAAGCTGCTGGACATCTACAAATCAGTAAGTGACAGCTTCAAGCAGGCAGCAGATCGTAACATGCGCCAACCATCTAAGTACCTGAAGCTGCAGAAACTGAGCAAGAAGTTCTACGACCTCGGCTGTAAGATCGATGATCTCTTTGTCTTTGGTTATCCGGCAGTGTTTGAGTACAAGTTGAAGGATTTTAAGAAAGGACAGAACGAACATGAGATCAGCGTCAAGCCTATCTTCATTGGTGAGATGTTTGAAGCGCTTCACAACGCGCATCACAATCTATTGATGTCGGCAACGATTAGCGAGAGCTACACCAAGAGGACAATGAGTCTGCCTGGGACTACCAAGCACATTCGCCTTGAGCCACAGTTTCCTCCTGAGAACAAGAAGGTTATCTTCTTCAAGCCACAGGCGCTTAACTACAACACCATGAAGGACCCAGAGGTTATAAAGAAGCTGTGCGCAACTACCTACCAGATCGTAAAACACCACACAGAAAAAGGTGAGCGAGGAATAATTCTGGCGCCGAGCTTTGTGGTCGCGCAGTCAATCACTGGATCTCTACAGGGTGCAAAGATAAAAGGTCTAAAGATCTTTGAACACATCCGAGGAGAGAAGCTAGCAGAGGTGCTGTTTGACTTCAAGCAGCACAATGGATCGGCAGTGCTTGTAACTCCTTCTGGTTTTGAAGGTATCGATCTTCCTGGGGATCTAAGCAGGTATCAAGTTATAGTAAAGGCGCCATTTGCGTCGCTTGGGGATAAACGTGTCGAGCACATCCTTAACGTATATCCAGACATCTACAGCGCCATCGCGCTGATGAAGATAGTTCAGGGGGCTGGTAGGAGCGTTAGATCAAAGGAAGACCACGCACATACCTACATGCTTGACACCGCTATTCAGCGTCTTTGGACAAAGGGAAATGAATGGTCTGATGAATTTCAAACCAGATTTACATCTAACCTGTCAGATGATGAACACTCCTGATTTTAGGTGGTAAAATGCCAATAGGTGACGACATTCTTTTAAGTCGCAGTTTGCTAAAGCGCCTTAAAAAGACAATTACGAAACAACGTTGGGAAAATGTAATGGAAGATCTTCCGCAATTTCAACCTATTTCCGTGCCTAAGAATGAGGTAATTCTTGGCGTGTATGGTTCAGAGGACTGGGTTAACGCTGATAACCTACGCTCCCGACACCTAGCCGGAAAGAAAACCCTTGAAACATATGATACGTGGATTACACCGGCAAGCTTTAAGCTCAGCGGGTGGGTTAGTGAAAGGGCTTTCTCTTCATACACCTTCTTCAACCACAACAAGGTTGTAATTCCCTTTAGTGATGGTCAACTCACCGTCGAGCAGACCAAGGGAAAGATCATGGTAACTTTCACAGGTGACCCTGAGTTCGTTGCTCGGTGGGAAAGTGACTTTGATCTGTCATTTAAGCGAGCTGAAAATCTAATTGAATGGGTGTACAACTCAAGAGGTGATACCATTTCGGTGCCTCTCAACTATCGACCTGCTATCCAGTCGGCTTACCCGTGGATTAATCAGTCACTTAACAGTTACATCGACGAGTATCTAAACAGCGACGCGAACGTCATAATTCTTATTGGCCCGCCTGGGACTGGTAAGACCACCTTCATCAAGAACCTTATTCACCGGGCAAAGGCAAACGCGAAGGTCGCGTATGATGAGAAGGTACTGCAGGGAGATGATTTCTTTGCTGGATTTATTGAGGACGATTGCCGGTTCCTTATCATGGAGGATGCCGACACTTTCCTCGAAAGTCGCCAGGATGGAAACACGATGATGCATAAGTTCCTGAACGTGAGTGATGGTCTTATTTCTACTGCAGATAAGAAGCTGGTTTTTTCTACCAATCTTCCAAATGTGCGAGATATTGACAGCGCTCTCCTTAGAGAAGGACGGTGCTTTGACGTGCTACAGTTTAGGCCTCTTACTCGCAAAGAAGCACAAGCGGTTCTAGATGAAACTGGAAGTGATAGACTTCTTCCTGATGGAACTCAATTCACGCTCGCTGAGCTTTTCAAATCACAGCCATCGGGAAACAAGTCTGGGCGTAAAGTGGGGTTTGTATGAAGATCGCGTCAAGACCAGAGGATGATGCTTCAACGACAACCATTGGCGGTGGCAAAAACCGTCTGATGCTGACTGATGATCAACTTGACTTATTTGCCGCTCTTGTAGCGCACTGCCGACTTGGTCAGGGTGGGTTCAGTAACGTCGCGTATGAGCTGCTAGTTCTTTTTGAGAACCAATTTGGCCATGACTTTATTAACGAAGCGTGCGAAAACGTCTTGGTTCACGCGACGATTGAGGATGACGCAACTGGTATGATAGTATGTTCAACTAAGAACAATCCAAACTGTAGCGTAACTTTGGAGCTCCAATGATTCCACAACCAAAGAATATCCCACAGGTGTTTGCGATTGAAGGCCTAGACCGGCTGGGGAAGAGCACTCTGATTGAAGGTATTCGAAATGCGCTTGGCTACTTTGAGGTCATCCATTTCAGCAGGCCTCAGCGGCTGAGGGCATATGAAAATCTACAGGTCCGCCCAGATGTGCCGGTTGAAACACAGCAGCTCTTCGAGTACCAGCGCGCCAGCTTTCTCAACTCAATGCTACTTGCAAAGAGCGGCGGCCGCATCATCTTTGACCGCTGGCACCTAGGCGAGGCAGTTTACGCGCCCCTTTATCGAAAGTACGATGGCAACTACGTCTTCCAGCAGGAGCTTGATACCGGTATCTGTCATCGAGCAGACATCCGACTTATTCTGCTGGTAGAGAACTTTGAGAGGTCAGAGCACTTCGTCGATGACGGTAACAGTCTAGGCCCAGTAGAGAAGCGGCGAGAGGAGCAGGATAGATTTCTAGAAGCGATTGAAAAATCCAATCTGCCTGACAAGCGTGTCATCTGCGTTACTGACTTAGATACTGGATATTTTAGGAGCAGGGGCTCAATCTTGAGCGAGGCGCTGGCATGAAGATGATGGTGATTTCTACTGTTGAGGATACAGCAGTACGATATGCTTTAGCAAAGAACAGTGGTTACATCACCTTCATCTATAATCACGCAGATCCATGCAAAAAGCTAGCTAGCAACAAGTTTATGTACGTGAGCAGCGATGAGGAACTAAATGAGAAGCTTAAGCTGCTGCGCGCTGACGTCACCGTGGTTGACCAAGTGATGAGGTTCTAAATGGAATTGACCTTTGGCGCGGCTTTCGACAAGCTTGACTATATGGTTCAACGCGGCATCATTCAGATGCTGATTAAAAGACGTGACCGCTACCTGAAAGCAATGAAGCTTGAGCGCGTCAATGCCAAGGTCATCTTGCTCGCTGATACGCCCGGACCAGGTCGTCCTACAGATCCAGACTATCACCACACGCCGTTCTACAGTACCAGGAACTCGAGCCTCTGGATCAATCGTCTTCTATGGGAACACGGCATCCCTGAGACGTCGCTGCTCTGGTTCAACACGACGCTGGCCGATGGCACGCCCCTTGACAGCAAGATCTTCTTCAACCAGCTCGACAGCACCCCGAAAGTAATCTGCTTAGGTGGTAGAGCTGAAAGGTGGCTTAACACCCGTACCCTGCACAGAGCACCGTATGAGAAGGTTTTTCACCCACAGGCCTGGAAGCGATTTCACTCGAAGCAGCGCTACCCACTGCTAGACGTTCTAGCAAAAAGCTCTTGACCTAAAATAAACTAAAGAACGTGTTTATTTCGTGTAGAATAACACCTATACAACGTTGGGTCTTAAAAAAGGATTACGTATGAGGGTAGCTGTTATCAAGCTTGGAAGTCGTATCTCATTCAACTCGAATGACACTTCCGGTGGAAACGGAGAGGCACGTGCAATCATTAAAATGCTCAAGCACGGTGGAGCGGAAGTTCACATCTTCACTAAGATTCTAAACAGGGATAATCTTCTTCCTGAGTATGTTTGGCACGACCTGCAAAAAGCTCCAGGGGTTTTTCTTCCTGAAGTAAATGAGCTTGACGCCCTTGTGGTGCTGAATGGTTCTGTTAACTTCTTTGGCGGCGCCGAAGATCGTGAGCAGTTGATGAACTACGTCATCATCAACAAGTTCAAGGGTAGGGTGTTCTACATCTACTGCGATCCAGAGCTAACTCTACGGCAGGTGTGGCCCGCCGTCGAGAAGAAGTCCTGGGCGAGTAACTGGGAAAGATCCAGCGTTGAGATTACGCGCAACGACATCATTTACCTGTCGCAGCCGCTGGACACTGCCGCTGTTCTGAAGGCACTATCAAAGAATGATGTTGTCCCTGCAACTATTGACCATTTTCCATTTGAGCAATTCCCATGTTTGAATGAGGAGCTGCCAGTAAATCCTACCCCAACTTTTGATCTATCATATGGTGGAACTATGCGGGGTGGCAGGCGCATGAAAAAGATGGTACAGTTCTACTTTGGATATCCAGAAGCAATTAAGGTTGAGATGTTTGGCAAGATTGAGCTGGAAGATTTCAAAAGCGAGTTAGTTAAGGGGCTTCGCGCACCAATTTTTTCTGGTCCGGTGCGATATGACCAGATGCTGCCAAAGATGAACCAATCGCTTGCCCATGTGGTAATCGGGGATCCTTTCTATGAGCAGATAAATGACATTCCACAGCGCCTGTACGAGAGCATTCACTCAAACGTGGTGACTTTTATAGACGGCGACATGGACAGGGCGCGCCGAGTCTTTGCAGCTGACAAGCAGCTAGCTGATTTTCTTTACGTAGAAAACAGGAATCAAGTTGCCGAAAGAATTTCAGCTATAAAGGAAGACAATCTTCTGCGAAGAGAAGTTTTGGCTGCCCAGAAGAAAGCGGTAGGCTTTGATGTTGGTGTGTACTGTTCAACCTTCGTTGGCAAACTGAAGCACCTTTGATTGGCGTAAATAGGCTGGCCCAAAATAATCAAGTAGGAGAACTACCATGAACATTGTAATCTTGGCAGGTGGAACTGGTTCTATCGCCCTTCAAACTGGTCTGTACGACTTGCTAGATAGAAATGCTGATGGAGTTGACACCAAAGTTTTAATTAACGGGTACGATAATGGGCTGAGTACCGGCGCGGTAAGACGAGTTTTTGGTGGCTCAATCCTGGGTCCTTCTGATCTTAGAAAGAACCAAACAACTAGGCTGAAGCTTGAAAACCCAGATTCACCGTGGATCAAGTTTTTAGATGTTAGATTCACTTGTGAAACTAAAAAAGCAAAGATGTTCTGCCTTGACCAGGTAAAAAATCTTGCTTCTAAAATTGGTGAGAATCACAATAAGCTACACACGCAGCTGCTAGAAGAAGCTGTGTCCGTGTTCTTTTCATCTCCAGTTGCAGAAAAGATAGACTACAACGACTTTGCGCTTGCGAATATCATCTATGCGGGCTTCGCGCGCGCTAACAACAACTCTCTTAGGGAAGCAGGCCGCATCATGTCCAGCATGATGGGCATAAAGGATAATGTCATCCTAAATGATGATACATCTTTGTTTCTAGGAGCAGTGACAAAGAGCGGCGTAAGAGTAACAGATGAAGGTGATATCGTCAACTGGGGCAAACAAGACGATCCCTTCGTTGATGTATTCTTCACGGACGCGAGTGGGAATGACGCGGTTCCCCAACTATGCTTGGAAGCAGAAAAGTCTCTAGTTGAAGCTGATTACATCATCGCTTCATCTGGTACCCAATGGGCATCTCTGATACCAACGTACGCATCACGTGGCTTCAAGGAGGCTATGGAAAGAACGTCTGCCAAGATAGTAATGGTGATGAACCGAGTCCCTGATAAGGATTCCCCGGGGCAGACAGCAAGCGAGATTGTCAAGGCAATCATTCCTAGGTACTTTCCAGAGAATCGAGTTCACCTTGTCTTGGACAGCAAGGGGCACTACGACATGTCAAAAGTTGATTCTGAAGCTACAGCGCTACTCGCTTCTGTGAACACTTTTGATATGGGTCCAGCTTCTCAAAAATCAGGTGATCGTTTTGTACCAACACATTGTCCACTGAGTTTATCCTTTGCTATAGGACGTACAGTTTTCAAAGATTATCTAAACAGCGACCACTTCATGTTTGACTATGATGACACGCTGGTGGGACGTGGTAATAACCAGTTGAAGGCATCAAAGACCAACAGAAATCTGATATGTCGTAACGTACAAAAAGTGTCCATCTGTACTGGCAATAGTGCCAATGCAGTTACTTTGCTCCCAAATGCGTGGGGAATTACGATTTATGCCGATGGAGGTGTCAATGAGTATCAATATGATGCCATCGGCTATTATGATTCTGATGCCGATTCCCATAAGAAGGTCAAATTTGTCAAGTGCCTAGATGACAGCGCGACTATCAGTAGGTCTGGGGAGTACAGTGCTGACAACATAATCAAGATGCTAAAGCTGCACGGTATCCCCCACGCGAAGATAGAAAATCGTGGAAATGCTATCATCAGCATTAAACCAATTGAGCCTGAATATAGACCGGCCGTATGTTCTTTAATCAAGTTGCTTTTGAAAAATTCTGGCCTGAAAGTCGTAGAAGCCGGTAGAACAACGATTGATATAATGAGCCCTAACGTGTCGAAGGTAACAGCGGTTAAACACGCTCTTTCTTGTGGAGTGAAGACGCTCACCTTTATTGGTGATGAGTTGAGTGATGGGAATGATGCTCCTGTTGCCCAGATGAATGACCCGCGAGTAAGGTGTCTGCATATCAAAGATCCCGCAATGACCGCGTTCTTCCTGCTGACGCTAAATGAGATGACATTTAAGGTAGATCATGCGTGAACTTTTTATCATAGCTGCTGGCAAAGGCTCAAGACTTGGCGGAAACATCCCTAAGGCGTTAGTTCCAATTTCTGGAGTTCCGAATCTAACTCTCACGCTTCAAAAGATCGGTAGAAAGTTTGATCACGTATTCGTAGTGACCAACTCTATGATGTGCGATGAGTGGGACGCGTACCAGCTTGAAACTATGAAAAACTTTCCAGAGCTCATAAACACTGATACAACCCACTTTATCACAATTGGATCTGGTCTAGGTGATGGACATGCTGTGCTGCGCGCGCTGCAAGAGCGCGATAGCTATAGGGAGCGCGGCGATGACATCACCATCTGCTGGGGTGACACATTTTTCCAAAATGCAAATATCGTAGATGAGCTGCTAAGCAAGAAATTTCAGAATGGTGCAAGTGGTATCGTGCCGTGTGTAAGAGAGGAAAACCCGTATGTAACCCTCCTAGTAGATGACCGTATGCGCTGCATCTCAGCTGATTTTTCAAAGTATGGTGAAAATCATCCTTCGGGCTTTCATGATCAGTCAATTTTTAGATTTAAGAGGACTTACCTGCTGACGGCACTGCAGGCTCTTCATGCTTCTTTTTGGAAAAATGGTAGATACATAACGCCCGGTGGAGAGCTTTCGTTGCTGCATACTTTCCATTTTCTGTACAACAGGGATAATCCAGTGGTGGTTTATGAGACCGACTATCCCACGAACAGCTTCAACACGACGGAAGAACTTAACCTGATTCGTCAACAACTAGGAGAATGAAATGAATACCCAGACACTGCGCTTTTCAAAGAAGGTTTACAATGATGAGCAGGGCATTAGACGTCTTGGATTTTATTTTCCGTCTAAGACAAAACCATTTATCTCATTGGACCTCAATGTGCTAGAGGACCTAAAAATGGAAATGGGTGAAGACGCTTTGGCCGTAGAGATTATGAAGATGCTTAACCAGTACTTAAATCCTGGGGTTACACAGCAGGAACTAGAGTACGCAGTAGAGGACATTTAACATGACGACATTTAAGTTTAACAAGCCTACCTTAATCACCCTGACAGCACCAACCTGCAGCGGTAAGAGCTATCTACTTGATGAGCTAACCAGACGCGGCTTAATCACCAGGATAGTTAGCACTACGACTAGACAGCAGCGATTAGGTGAAACTGCTGGTGTTGACTATGACTACATCAGCGTAGAGAAGTCCAATCAAATGGAAGCCAATGGTGAGTTCTTTGAGCTGATTGAGTTCAATGGAGTACGGTACGGAGTTACTCAAGCTGAGATGAAGAGATCCATGGCAAATGCCCAACCGCCGATTGTCATTCTTGAACCAAAGGGTTTAGACATCTACAAACAGAAGTGCAAAGAAAATGGTTGGGATATTTTTAAGGTTTACGTTCATGTAACTGAAAGCGTGCGACTTGAGCGACTTCTACAACGAACTCTCAGCGCTGCTTGGACCGCGGTGGACACCTTAAATCCATCGCCGGGCCGCTATACCCAAGCTTTCTTTGATGTTTCTGCTGATGCAGCAAAGAAGAGCCTGGCCAGTGTAATCAATGAGCATCATCGTCGCGTTTTGAGCATCACCGGTGATGAGCGTGCTTGGTCTCACCGTTTTTCATGGGACGCCATTGTTCCTGGTGACAACGTCGAGAGTGCTATTCAGATGATCGCGCAGGGCTGCAGGTGGCGCAACCGCAAGTACGAAGAACCAAGAGCGGTACCTACTCCCTAAATCACTCACTGTAAATCAGTAAACCCCCTAACCTGATTTAGGGGGTTTACTGTTATGCGGAGGAAGCATATAATGAAACGTGTTTAACAAAAAGAGCGCCTATTTAGCAACTAATGCTAATGGGCGTGCGCCACTCATGAGCTATCGTCTGTATTCCTTTGTTGCCAATCACTATCTGTCTCCGTTGCAGTGTGGATTGCAAACTGCGCATGTAGTCAGCAACATTTTTGTTGATCTTGATGTTCTACCAAACAGTAGTACGTTTGATTTCGATCTTTGGGCATCCAGAGATAAGACAATTATTATCTGTGCGGCTGGTAATCATCAAGGTGTCAAAGACTGTTGGCAGGAAATTAAAAGGACTGGAGTAGATGCTCTTGCTCTTGCGGGCTCTATCTTCTACGAAGATGAACAGTCTATGAACTGCATGGCAACTGCTTGTGGCGTGATCGTGCCTGAGCAGTACTGGGCAGCCACTCCCGCCAAGGATCTTTTTGGTGAAGTCTATGCTTGGGAGTACCGCCGGTCAAGTGAGCAGGAAGGAGTTCAGACGGTGACGACCTATCCACTTACTCATCCTGAGGGTCAGTTCATCAGCCACCTTAAGAGCTATCGCTTAGCCTGAGATTTCACTTGATGAAATTTTACCATGTGAAATTTTAGGTTATAATTTGACTGTTTACATGTCAGGTTGGTGTGATATAATAGCCCAATCTGCTGGACAAGAGCATACTGTATGTATTACGCCAACGAGGCTAGGGCTGAGGCTGGTACTGGCATAGCTGAACGCAAGTTCAATGCGGCACTCCAGACTAACTGGGACCTTATACGAAGTGCGGCTCGTGAAACCTACAAGCGAACGCAGCTCATCTACAATGGCGGCAATCCTGAACGGATGGCTCGAGAAATGGAACGGGCTGGGTACACCGTCACTGACATCAGCAACAGCACAATGAGGGTTCACTGGTGAAGAATTCAACTCCCGCTCCCCGTCGATGCTTCCTCTCTATGTACTGGGCAGCTACCACCAAAGAGGCTAATTCTCACTATGAACACGCCCACCAGGTAATGGACACCCTAGTTAAGGGTGGTATGACTGAACAACAGGCAAAAGATGCTGTTGAGCAACTGTGGTATGGTGGGCGGCCTGCACGGTTACGACGATGGCTGCTATGATTCCAACGACTACTGAAAGGAACTAAGTAATGTATTTACATCGAGGACAAACCTGACTATGACAAAACAGATCGCCCAAACGTACCAAGTGCTTGACGAAATCGAGCACATCCGCAAGCGGACTGGCATGTACGCCGGTTCGACCGCCCTGCAGACCACCAAGGAATGGGTCTACAACACTGACACCAAGAAGATGGAGCAGCGCGAGCTGACTGTAATCCCGGCGTTCATCAAGATCTTCAGCGAGATCCTCGATAACGCCATCGACGAGCATCGTCGGGCACCAAACGTTCTCGACTCCATCCGTGTGGAGCTCCACGACGACGGCTCTATCAGCGTCACCGACAACGGCCGCGGCATCCCCGTCGAGATCCACCCCCAGACTGGTAAGTACGTCGCTGAGACTGTGTTCTCCAATCTCCGCGCTGGTTCCAACTTCAATGACGACGAAGATCAGCAGCTCATCGGTACCAACGGCGTGGGATCGACGCTAACTAATGTCCTGTCGTCGTCCTTCAAGATTGAGTCTGCCGACGGCAAAAAGCTTTTCCGGCAGGAGTTCACTGAAGGGATGCGGAAGCGGTCTGATCCGAAGGTTCGTGATCATGACAAGCACTACACACGCATCACCTTCACACCAGACTACGCCTTCTTCAAGCTCAAGGGCCTCGATGAGGACCACAAGCTTCGCATCATCAAGAAGGTGGTAGATGCCGCAGCGACCAATCCCAAGGTCAAGTTCTACATCAACGGTGACCGGGTCTTGACCCGTGGGTTCGACGACTACATTGCGATGTACGACGAGGACTACGTCTACGACGAAACTGACGATTGGAAGGTTGGCGTCACGAAGTCAGACGGCTTCGAACAGATCAGCTTCGTCAACAGTGTCGAGACCTACCAAGGTGGCACTCACGTCACCTATGCAATCAACCAGATCGTTGATGCGGTGCGAGCACACATCGAGAAGAAGCACAAAGTCAAGGTCTCTCCCGGCGACGTTCGCGGCCACATGCGCATCTACATCAGCGCCAATGTCAACCGTCCCCGCTTCTCCTCGCAGACCAAGGAGAACATGATCTCTCCAGTAAGCGAGTGGAAGACCACCTGGTCGGTGCCCGAGAAGTTCATCGCCAAGCTGGTGAAGACAGACATCATCAAGGCAATCCTCGACTGGGTGGCCGCAAAGGAGCAAGCCCAGATCATGGCTGACCTCCGCAAGGTCAACAAGGACACTGACAAGATCAACTTCCGTCGCATCGACAAGTTCGCCGATGCACAGGAGCGCATCCAGCGCCACAAGTGCATCCTCTTCCTGGCCGAGGGTGACTCCGCCGCCAAGTCCCTCTTCGCGGCTCGCGGCAAGAACCCGTACATCGGCACGTTTCCTCTGAAGGGCAAACCTCTGAATGTAAGAGAAAAAGACATCGCTCGAGTACTCGGCCTGGACAAGAAGAAGGAGCGTGAGAAGGAAGGCAAGAAGACGGAGCCGAACGAAATCCAGAAGATCCTGACGCTCATCGGCCTGAAGATCGGCGAGCCGGTTGAGCTAGTGGATCTTCCTGATGGTGAATGGGTAGAGATTGAGATTGACGGTAAGAAGATTATCGTCAATGAAAACGATACAGTGGAAGTAAATGGCCAGAAGATCAAAGTATCCGCAATCCTTTGAGGAATGGAAGGAGAAAAATCCAGAAGCTCCACCAAAGCTCTGTGCAGTATGCTGTGCCCCAGCAAAATTTTGTGGGGGCAAGCTATCTTTTCTTGAAACCTGCGGGCGTAAATGCGGAACTAAACTTGCACAGCTACGGCTGCTTGAAAGCAATAACGGCAGACACCCGTCACAGACAGCTGAAGTAAAAGAAAAGAGAAAAAAGACTAACCTAGAAAAATATGGTGTTACTAGTCCACTCCTCACGGAGGATGCCAAGAAACGAAGGGCGGCTGTAATGTCGGACCTGTCAGTAATCAGCAAGATTCAGCGCACCTGTGAGAGTAGATACGGAGTTAGGCACCCTCTCCAAAATGCATCTTTCCTGAATAAGGCAAAACAAACTAACTTGCTTAGATATGGCGCTGAAAATGCTATGCATAACCGCGACATAGCAGCAAAGAATAAATCTAAAAATTCAGCGCGCTATCAAGAATTACTTCTTCCCGCGAAGATAAGCGTACTGCAGCAGCTTGGCTTCATTGAGCCATTCAAAAATGGTTACCATGGAACAGGTGAAACTTATACCTGGGAGCACAGTTGTGGATTGGTGTTTGCCGCGGTGTTGCCGGTAAATGGTGGGGCACCAAGGTGCCCAGAATGCCACAAAACAGGCTCGCACTTAGAGCAACTGTTGAGAAGTCGGCTTGAAGATGAGGGCATTCGGACCGTTCAGAATGTTCGTAATATTCTTTTTGGAAAAGAAATAGATATTTGGCTTCCAGAGCATAATCTTGGGATTGAAATTCACGGTGAATTCTGGCATTCGTCAGATGACAGAATTCAGAAGAAGATGCAACTAGCTAAGGATGCAAAGATCCAGCTTTTGCAGTTTTGGGGACATGAAGTTACTGAGAAACTTGATCAAGTTGTTTCACTGGTTTTAGCAAAAATTGGCAAAAACACGCGTATTTCTGCCCGAAAAACCCAAATTATAAAGCTTAGTTACAAAGAAGCTCATTTGTTCAACTTGCAGCATCATCTGGAAGGAGATGCGCGTGGCGCATCTTTATCATTAGGGCTAGTGCATGATGATAAGCTATTGATGGTTACCACCTTCTGTAAGTCACGCTTTTCTAAAAAACATCAATTCGAACTCCTTCGAATGTGTTCATTGCCAGGCATAACTGTAGTTGGTGGTGCCTCTAAGCTAATAAAAAACGCAAAGGATCTACTAGGCGTCGATAAAATCATCACCTACGCAAATCTACGCTACTCGACTGGCAACGTTTATTCTAAGCTTGGTGTGTTTCTTAGAAACAGCAAACCCAACTACGCATGGTATGGATATGTAAGGGGAGAAGGCTGGCAAAAGAAAACCCGCTACGAAACCCAGAAACATAAACTTCAAGCGCTGCTACAGGATAAATTTGACCCAACTAAAACAGAAGTTGAAAATATGCTAGAATCAAATTGGCTACAGCTGCTCGACGCCGGGAATGCGGTTTATGAGCTGTAGAAACGTTACACTTGATGCAAAAAGATCTCCACAGCATCAAACATAGGTTATAATGTTCTAACGGTATGGTCTAAAGACAACACCGCGGTTTATGAGCTGTAGAAACGTTACACTTGATGCAAAAAGATCTCCACAGCATCAAACATAGGTTATAATGTTCTAACGGTATGGTCTAAAGACAACACCGCGGTTCAACAAGCCAAAAACTTTATAGGAGAAGCACATGAACGTCAAAGTAACTCGTCGCAACATCAATATGACTCCGACTCAGAAGGCGTCATACACTAATACTCGAGGTGTCACTCGTAATCGTGCTCCCAACCTTAACTTTGGCAAAGTGGCTTTCGCTACTGATGCCGATGTAGATGGTTAGCTTCGGCTAACCATCTACACTTAACACAAGGAAAATTGGCGCACATATTGCTGGTCTGCTGATGAACGTCTTCGACACCTTCTGGCCCGAGCTCTTCAAGCTCGGCTTCGTCCACATCCTGCGGACGCCGACGGTCAAGGTCTACCTGAAGGACAAGTCCGTTCTCGAGTTCTTCACCGAGCGCGAGTTCAAAGAGTGGGTCGCCAAGGAAGGTCAGCGCACCAAGGGCTGGAGCCACAGGTATTATAAGGGACTCGGCACGACGAAGACCCCTGACTTCGTGCCGTACATGGAGCAGCTGGATCAGTACCTCTTCCAGGTGACGATGGAGGGTGACGAGGACAAGTCCGCCATCGACCTCGCCTTCTCCCCGGAGCGAGCCAACGACCGCAAGAAGTGGCTTGAGACGCCGGCTGGCAACTTTGAAGACTTCATCGCGGAGGCAGCATGATCAAGAGGTTCATGAAGTGGTACAAGTCTGGTAGCAGGTATGAGCAGGCTGTCGACGAGATCTACACGCTCGTGGAATCGGTTGACTTTCTCCGAACAATGCAGGTTTCCTACCTCAGCCGAGGTATGACCACCCACGCCCAGGCGGCGGAGGAGGTCATCAGGAAGCGCGTCAGGCGCGCCATGCGCCTCAACTCCGTGGTGAAGGTGGTACCTCTATCATGATCCTGACTATCATCGGTGCCGTCATCGGCTTTTACGTCGTCGCCATCTGGTGGTTCTTCCATCGGATGGGTGACAAGCTGGGACAAGACCGCCGCTGGTGGGTCAAGACCCTCGACGCCACCCTCATCACTCCCCTCCTTCCACTCGCCTACCTTCTTGGGCTGCTTGCCAACAGGTGATACATGATTGAATACGACCCCAACGGCTTCGTCCTCCTGCAGCGCGATGAGGAGCTCAAGGTCATCGAGTGGCTCAAGTCCCCGAAGGTTCAGAAGCTCGTCAAGAAGGGCGCCGACTTCGCCGTCGTCTTCAGCCGGAAGTCTGGCATCGGCGTCACGGTGACCGCCACCGTCAAGCTGGGCGACACCATCCTCTCTGAAGACGTCACGAGCTACGAGTCATGGTGACCGGTGCCACCCACCAGGCCGAGTTCTACGGTGAGACCATCTTCTATCGCCTGACGCACGGCCTCCACTACAACACCGTCATCGACCACCCAGTGGAATGCTGGCAGAAGACCAACATCTGGCACTACTGGGCCAATGGCCAATGGGTGCCCGGTGGCTCCGGCTTCTCTGACCGTCGGTTACAACCGTTACAACTTCCTCAACACGCCGCCCACCCGGCGTGATACAATACACTCATGAAACGACAAGCCCCTACCCCGAACGGTGAAGTCCATGCCCGCCGCATCCCGATGCGCGCATTCTTCGGCACCGCCTTCAAGGAGTTCTCGCTCTACGACAACGTCCGGTCGATTCCCCTCCTGACCGATGGCCTCAAGCCGTCGCAGCGCAAGGCGATCTACGGCACGCTGACCCGTGGTGAAACCGCCGGCCTCATCCAAGTGGAGCGCCTGGCGTCGGTCGTCGCGGCGGCCACCGACTACCACCACGGCACCGGCTCGATGGCCTCGACCATCGTCGGCATGGCCAACAGCTACGCCGGCTCCAACAACCTCAACCTCTTCGTGCCCGAAGGCCAGTTCGGTTCGCGCCTGACGGCCGAGTCCGCCGCCCACCGGTACATCGAGACCAAGCTCTCGCCCTGGTTCCGCGCCCTCTTCCCGAAGGCCGACGACGCCATCCTCGAGCACCATGAGGTCGACGGCGAGAAGATCGAGCCGAGGACCTACGCCCCTCTGCTGCCGATGGTCCTCGTCAACGGCGCCCAGGGCACCGGCACCGGCCACGCGTGCCTCATCATGAGCTACAACCCGGCCCAGGTACGCGATGCCTGCCTGGCGGCTCTCGGCGGCAGGAAGCTCAAGCACGGCTCGCTCCTTCCCTGGTTCAACGGCTTCAACGGCACCATCGAGCGCAACCCTGAGACCGGCCAGGTGGTCATCACCGGCAAGCTCGAGGTGGTCAACAGCACGACCATCAAGATCACCGAGCTGCCGATCGGCACCTACCTCGACCAGTACAAGGACCGCCTCCACAAGCTCGAGGACAGCGAGTTCATCAAGGACTACGAGGACCGCTCGACCGAGGACGGCTTCGAGTTCATCGTGCAGGTGCCGCGCAGCACGACGGCCCTCAGCGAGGAGGAGCTCTACAAGAAGTTCAGCCTCGTCAGCCGCGACACCGAGAACTTCACCGTTTGGGGTGTTGACGGCGTCCTCAAGCGCTTCGAGTCCGCTGAGAGCATCATCGAGGCCTTCGTGCCCTGGCGGCTCGAGATGATGGAGAAGCGGCGGCAGCACCTCATCGCCGACCTCAAGGAACAGGTTCGCTTCGCCAATGAAGTTGTGAGGTTCATCAAGTTCTACCTGGCCAACGTCAAGCTCTTCCGCGACACTTCGAAGAAGGAGCTGGTCGAAGTCCTGCTTCAGAACAAGTTCGCCGACTATGAGCGACTGCTCTCGATGCAGATCTGGTCACTCACCAAAGACCGCATCGCCGAGCTGGAGAACAAGCTAGCAGCTCTCAAGTCCGAGCTGTCGAAGATCGAGGCCGACACCGCCGTTGATATGTACAAGCGCGAGCTCAAGGCCCTGCCTCTCTGATCATGGCTCGCCCACCTTTCGAGAAGCCGCTGCGCTGGTACACCTGGCACCGGAAGTTCTACTGGACCTACTGGACCAGGTACGAGTGGTACAACAACCCTCACTTCAACAATGAGGAGTGGCACTGCTGGGAGGAGTGGGCAGTCTTCATCGGCTTCAAGCCGAAGGGCAGCAAGTGGTTTGCCTACGAGGACCACTACTACGACGGCATGACCTGCCAGATGGTGGTCTTCGCTGGGCTGGCCTTCGGTAAGTGTTACGGATACGATGCTCGCCCTGTAAAAGACGTTTCCTAGAAGAACCCTTTAGCCCTAGCAGAACCATTTTCCACTAGCACTTTCAGCAACTTCTGTTTGCGATACTTGTATGGTGTAGCAACTTCCCACCCTTCGTCAAACTTTTTTACCGCCTCCAAAACGTGGAGGCGTCTTTGCTTTCCATTTTCATCAAGCAAACCTATCCTGCCAGTTATCGCATCTGCTTGATGCTGCTTTTCTGCAGCGCTCTTTTCTCTCCCATATTGACCATTCTTTTCGCCACTCACTTTTGCAGATATACGCTGTCTGCGCTGTGATTCTAGTATTTCTGTTGCTTCTTCACCATATTTCTCTGTCCAAACGGCTGTAAGGTTGGTACCATACATCCCATGGTTTTTCCCAGATATCTTCATTCTGTGCTCGACAGTCAAACTCTTCCCATACATCGGGTTGTTTTCGCCTGACAACGCCAGCGATATCAGTCTAGCGGCAACAGCAAACGACCGCGAGCACTTGTTCTTGCCACTGAACCTACGAAGGGCATGACCCATCTTCGCCTGCTGTTTCCCACTGGTCATCTTCACAAGCAGCATATGTGCAACCATGTGTTCGCGGTATGTAAGAAGGCAAATGTTGCTGTGATGGTCACTTCCGCCCAATGACCTAGGTATGATGTGATGATAGTGATAGCCTGCTGGCTTACCTGCAAAAACACGTTTCCTAGCCTTCTCAATAAGTGTATAATACCACTTAGAATACTTTGATGTGTTGAACATACAAGACCTCCTCATCTATTTATTGGTCAGACTAGAAACAAGTCACAATGGCTCAGGTTAGAAAACTTCTGTTTAGCGTCACAGCGAAAGACTGCGACTGGGCTTTTTCGAAGGGTACCGGTCCTGGAGGGCAAGCAAAGAATAAAGGTTCTGCCGCAGTCCACTGCCATCACCGTGCTTCTGGTGCTCGCGCATTCTCTCAGGCTGGCCGAAGCCAAGAAGACAACAAGCGCGATGCTTTTGTCAAGATGTGCAACACCAAGGAATTCAAGGACTGGCACCGAAGGGAAGTTTGGAAGCACCTCGGCATTCTTGAGCAAATAGAGAGGTCAGTTGCTGAAGGAATGCATCCAGAAAATCTGCGCATGGAAATAAAGATTGATGGAAAATGGGTTGAAGTTCCGCTTGATGCACCACTTGACATCAGCGTTGATGGCGAAGATCTTATCGCAAAGTTTGAAGCATGAACACACTGCAGCAGTTGATTGAAAATGTAGAACGCAAAGCTGATGCTGAGTATGAGGTTATTTCCTCTCCTCATCCCCGCGCGATCGTAAAATCCTTGAGGGATAACCCAAACTTCGTTAAGTGCCCACGGTGCTGGCATTATCACACCGTACTGCTAAACTTCGACAGTCTGTGTGATAGGTGCTGTCACGTTCTGTTAGAAGGGTGGCCTGATCACCCTTCGGTTAAGGGCATCAAGGACAATTGGGCATCCCAGCGAGTTCATTTCAGCAGACCTGTTGAGCCGGTAAAATGACAAAGAAGGACTACTATCAAATTCTTGGCGTTGATAAAAGCGCCTCCGATGAAGACATCAAGAAAGCCTACCGTAAGGGTGCAGCGAAGTTTCACCCAGACCGAGTTCCTGAGCAAGAAAAGGCACAGGCAGAGGAAAAGTTCAAGGAGCTAAAAGAGGCATACGAGATTCTATCTGACCCCCAGAAGCGCGCGGCGTATGACAGCGGTGGTTCAACTGGTGGATGGAGTGGCAACTCTCCTGACTTAGATGAAATTCTTGACATGCTTCGGCGGGCGCGCACAGGCTCCACCGACTTTCGGCAGCAGGTCTTCAAGCAGATGGCTGAAGTTCAAGCCCCCGTTTCTCTAAAGCAGGCTTTTGAGGGCTTTGACTTTAACGTTCAGCTCCCAGATGGATCTACTGTCAAGCTTCCAATTCCTGCTGGAGTCCCAGATGGATTTAGAAGTCAGCATGACCTGAATGATCGATTGGCACTCATCGTTACTGTACGAATTCAAGATAGTTCGTTTAAGGTCAAAAACGCCACGGAGTGCAGCTGGCATGAAACTGTCGTAAATGGTCGTCGGGCTGTTGTAATTGAAACTGGCGACATTGAAACCTCGGTTGACGTTGACGCGCTTGACATCCTAATGGGTGCATGGGTCAATGTTTCTTCTTTTGAAGGTGAAAAGCTACAGGTTAGGGTGCCAAGTGGGTTTAACCTGCAACAGCGGCTCAAGGTGAAGGGCAAGGGATATAACCACTGGGTCCATGACTTGGGCAAGCCTGGTGGTAGAGGAGATATGTTCATCAAGGTAAACCCCATCTTCAAGTCCGTGAAGGATCTTGACTTTAGGAAGGTGCATGACCTTTATAAGCAAGTTGAATCTCTCCAACAAAAACCTGCTGCCGGCGCTGTTGACGAAGAAGCATGACTTTTATCAAGAAAATTATTTCTGGAGGACAGACTGGGGCTGACCAAGGTGGGCTAATGGCTGCCTGGGAAAGAGGTATTTCTACGGGCGGCTGGTGCCCTGCTGAGTATAGGACTAACATCGGGCCCAACCCGTTGCTTGAAGTTCTTGGTCTCGAGGAAACAGAAGAGCAGGGTTATAAGAAAAGAACCTGCCTGAACGTAGAAAAAGCTGGCGCGACGCTGTTGTTTGGGTTTGATCTTTCATCTCCTGGTAGTCAGCTCACGTACAAAGAGGCCACGAGCACAGGCAAGCCGGTATTTGTTTTTGAATTTCCGCATGGAAAAAAGGATGAGGATGTTCAGGAAATTAGACTTGTTGAAGCAGCAGTTTCCTTTCTCTTGAGACACCGTCCTGAGATCATCAACATCGCCGGAAATAGAGATAATAGCTCCACGCTTTCAAACTTCAATACAACAAGAAGAATATTTGGTATCGTACTTGACCTGGTAAATGAGAGATGCGAAGATCAGATGAGTTAAAATGTATCAATGGAAGATCATCTAACTCAAAAGTCTAAGCAGCTATCCTACATTCTTCGCCACCGGCCAGATAGCTGTGGCCTTTCCCTTGACAGGGAAGGATGGGCAGAGATTGATCTTCTGGTTAAGAAAACCGCGATTCCTCTGCAGGACATTCTACAGATCGTAAAAATGGACAGCAAGCAACGCTACTCACTACAGTTCACCACCGTTGAGACTACCAGTGGTGAACTAATTGAAGTTCCTACCAAGATCCGTGCAAACCAAGGACACAGCGTGGGTGGTGTGGCGATACAGTTTAAGAAAGCCATTCCGCCTGTTACTCTATTCCATGGAACTCCAACTGAGAATGTCCCACAGATACTGAAACAGGGACTGAAACCTATGAGTAGACACCATGTGCATTTAACACCCGACGCTGGTACTGCCCTATCGGTTGGCGGTAGGCGAAGAGGAGCAGCTAAGTTGCTCGTTATTGATACCAAGTCGATGCTTGCTGATAACTTTACTTTCTATATCTCTGACAACGGCGTATGGCTTGTTGATTTAGTTCCACCTAAGTACATAAAGACCCTATGAGCAACATATTTGAATACGACTACCTAGACCTTCTTCACTTCATTCTCAACAAGGGTGAAGATAGGGCAGACCGTACCGGCACTGGTACTCGAGCTACTTTTGGCGTAACGTTGGGGATTGATCTTAGTGAAGGTTTCCCAATGCTCACCACCAAAAAGCTACCATTCAAGTTAATCCTGAGCGAGCTTCTTTGGTTCATTGAGGGCTATGGTGACGAGCGTCGACTGGCTGAACTTTTACACGGCACTCGTGATAGTGACAAGAAGACTATCTGGACTGCAAATGCGCAAGGGACCAGCGGTTCTAGCTTTGTCCCTGCCTTTGAAGGTGATCTGGGCCGCGTCTATGGCGTCCAGTGGAGGTCGTGGTCATCAGCCAAGATTCAATCCTATGAGGATTACATTGAGCACCACGATGGTTCCAATACGACAACCTACTTCAATGCAAAAGTTCAACAGACCCAGGTGGATCAGCTGGCACAGGTAATTCACAAGCTAAAGAACAACCCAACTGACCGTCGTATCGTAATGACTGCTTGGAACCCTGGTGAGCTTGAACAAATGGCACTTGCCCCCTGCCACATGTTTGTGCAGTTCTACCTGTCAAATGACCGTGTGCTGAATGCTCAGATGTACCAGCGTAGTGTAGACACTTTCCTGGGCTTGCCTTTTAACATTGCAAGCTACTCGCTCTTGGTCCATATGCTGGCCCATCTGATTGATGCTAAGCCGGGGACACTAACAATGGCACTGGGTGACACTCACATCTACAAGGACCACTTCGAAGCAGTCGAGACGCAGCTGAAGAGAACCCCTTCTACGCTGGTGCCACAGCTCGTCATCAACCGCAAGGTAACTGACATTGATGACTTCAAGATGGATGACTTCACCCTTGTTGACTATGAGCCGCAGTCACACATCGCGGCAAAGATGAGCGCCTAAGATGAAGGTTTTCTACCGCTACATCCGTCCCCAGCGCTTCAATGAGAAGCGCATGGACCTACAGACTTTACCACATGGTGGTATCTGCCTGCGGTTTGAGGAGCTTGACGCAGGCGACCTCTTCTTCACCTATGCTAGGTGCCACCCTGAGGACTTCTTCAACCGGGATGTAGCGCGTGTAATTGCCGATGATAGGGCCATGGCTGCGAAGGAGTATCCCCAGGTGCTCAACCAGCTCAGGGCTCTTCCAAATACCCAGAGCACTGGACAGCTTATTCACTATGTTATAAGAAGGTGCCGCTTGATAGATGTCTCAAGTGAGCACCCCATTATCCAGCGCTACATGCAGCAGGAATACCAGGGCTTCGCTGATGTCCTTGAGAAGCTTGAGGAAAACAATCGTCTTGAGCAACTTCGATGCGCTGCCTGGAAGAAAGGAGTGGCTGATGTTGGCTGGGCAATCTACCAAGGACTGAACAAGTGAAGCACCAAGTTGGTAACGTTATTCAGTCTGTTAAGTCAGGCATCATCCTTCACCAGGTTAACTGTCAAGGCGTGATGGGCTCAGGTATCGCCAAGGAGATCCGTGAAACCTACCCGGTGGTGTGGGAAAAGTACAAACAGATGTGCCAATTTTCTCATAGGATAGAAGACGGACAAGCGCTACTTGGTATGGCCCAGTTGATACGCGTCTCCGACACCCTGGTTATCGGCAACCTTTTTGGTCAGCAGTACTACGGACGAGATCCAAATCAACGCTACACCTCATACGATGCCCTAGATGTCGCCCTTGACATAGTTGTTGAGATGCTCCCAGACCAAGGCTTCACACCAGCAGATGTACATCACCCGCTGATTGGCTGCGGGCTTGGCGGTGGAGATTGGTCTGTTGTCAGCGCCATTATTGGTGCTCGACTAGGTCACAATACCACGCTGTGGACGCTCGACTGACGTATAAATAGAGGGTACTCTTGGTGCCCACCTATGAACTTTCTGCAGCAGCTAGACGAAGCCGCCAATATTCCCCTTGACCAGCTCAAGGACAAGATGAAGAAGGACTCTCGCGTCAAGATGGTCTTTCAGCGGTCTCTCAACGTCGATGAAATCAAGAACGTGGATGAGTTTATCCGAACTCTTAGGTACTATCTTTTTTCCAATCCGTACGTTCGAGAGTACATCCAGAAGCGCGGTGATGCTCGTGACCTCAGCAAGTTCTGGTGGTCAAATATGGACAAGTCGCTGAAGCCAGGAGTAGAGCTTAGGCAATACACCATAGATCAGCTGCAAGGTGCCATCAAGCTCCTTTTCAAGGACGTCGGCTTTGTGCAGAAGCAGGACATCAGCTCCAAGGCGCTTGACAACTTCCATGACTGGTACCAGAGGAGCCGCCTCCAGCTGCCGACCTATACCGCCAGGGAAATAGGTAGTCTAGAGCTCAGGCCTAAAGCTGCGGTTCGTCTATTCAGAGGCTTCCTGTTTGATGAGCGCTCTCTGAAGAATGAGGTTGGCGATCTCTTTGGTGGAGAAGGTCTCAAGTTCCTGAAGTCTGTTCGGGATGGTACACGGATTGTTGATCTCAGCTTTGACAACCACACTGTTTGGACCACCGACAAGAACGCCGCAATCAGGGTTGCTCTTTACGGGGCTCAAGATACGTGGCGAACCATTGACGACAACACTCCTCGTAAGATCGAAAAGTACAGAGGCGTTCTTGGGTTTGTGGTTTCAACTCTAGCAGACCCATCAGAGGTGCTGGTTGATTTGAGCCAGACAAAGCAGGCAATGGGCTGGCCGCCCGAGAACTCAAGCGCCGCAAAGTCGATGGTGCTTAACCCCGGCAAATTCACCTGCAGGCTAGTTCATAAGTTTACTCCTGAAGGCGAGGAAGATCCAGTTCCTAGTAAATCAGAAGATGATGTTGATCTTTCTCATGTAAAGAGCCAACTTTCACTTTTGGCAAAAATCTTGAAACTACCGTTCCCAGAAATCAGGTTTGAGGGTGTTGATAGGGGGTCTTGGAGCCCTGAGATAATGTCTCAGGTGGCCATTTTGATAAGGCCAGATGTTCAGGACTTCATCACCAAGCTGATACCAAAGATGGTTGCTGTTTATGACAAGCACTTCTCTCACCTAGACATAAAAAAGCTTGCTTCTCAGGCTGGTGAAAACTCGTCAACGTATAACGCGATCATGAAAATGCACGAGCTTTTTTCCCAAAGCCTGTTACATAAAAAGCACGCAGATCCATCAGCAAGTAGATCAAGCCGGCGGCATGACGGGCCTGTGCAGTTTAAGGACGTAATTGACGCCGAAGATTTTCTTACAGCAGAACCTGATTACCAGAACAGTAAGCTTCGTGATGCTGCATTCCACATCGCAAACCAAAAAAGATGGACAAGTTGGAACATAAATGGAGTTTTTCCTGGGTTTGCCAAGATAGCTGATCCTAACTTTAAACCTTCTGAAAAGATTCACCTCTTAGGTTGGAAAGACCAAAAGGTTTTAGTTGATAAGGCAATGGACGGCTTCTACCAGACGATAGGAAAGGCCAAACCTGAAAGCTACGCGGAGCAGGCAAAGGAATTTGTTGAAGTCTTAAATAAAGCGAATGTTGTTTCACAGTCAGCAAGATTTCTGCAGAAGCTGAAGTTAATCGCCCAGTCTGTAGATTTGCCCGCAGATACGTAAATAGAAACTATACAGCTTCTAACTAACCCATGTCATCATTCAAGCAATTTTTGGCTGAAGCAAACTTCCATTTTTCTTTCACTGATATTTCTCAAAAGGGAAAAGCTGCCAATCGCCTCGCAATGGCTAAAGCCATCGGCTTTTCGGCAAAGCTGAAAGAAATGCAGCCATTCTTTAAAAATGCTTCTGCTTCAAGCTTCATGTCAGACTTCAACAAGTTTGTTAGTAAGTTCCCAACAGAGGCAATGCTTATAGACAAGAATAAGATAGATGGAATTGGTCCTGGTGAGCAGCTAGCGTACTTCATCTTTAACAACATCGGTGTTGGTGGAAAAAATTCGCCAATTGATCTTTATCTCGATGGAAAAGAATGGGCTGAAGCCAAAGCCGGTGCTCCGGTTGGAGCATCAACGCTCACAAATTTTAAGATAACCGCTGATAGCGCCGATGCCGTAAATCAGATACAGAAAGATCTTGAGAGCTTCAACGAAAAGCATATCGAAATTACCGGTGAAGATCTTCCTGGATGGCGCTCTGCTATGGAACTTAAGACAGAAACTCTGAGAAGTTGGAAAGACATTGATCTTAAGAAAATGGCCGCTGAAAGCAAAGGTGGTTCAAAGAATGCAATTCATCTTGTTTTGAAGAAAGATGGAGATCTTACTCAAAAAGGAGACAGCGAGACAATCATCAACGTCAAAAAAGACAAATCTATCACCCCTCTAAGGGATCTAATCACTTCTGGTGGTAAGATAGTTGTTGATGATAAAATTTCAACGCTGGAAAAAATTATTCGCTCTTGGGCAAAAAAGGCTCATGAGGAATATGTCGATGGGAAAAGGTTTGTTCTATTTTCGTCTAAATCCGGAAAACAAACTACCGTTAGGTACGTCGGCTACATTACGCCTGATATGATTGGGCTGTATGCAACTAATAGAAATCAGCCTTGGGCTGAGGTTTACTTGGAGCCAAAGAAATCTGAGGAAAAGTGAGAATTAACTGTGAAGCACACTGAAATCTACGATAAGCACGTCGATCGCCGCAAAGCCGTAAAATCCAAAAAGAAGCGTAGTGGCGACCAGGACAACTGGGACAGAAAGGCTCGAGTTTCTTTCAAGAACTACGTTAGAGATATTCGACAAGCTGAGCTTGAAGATGATCTTGACGACTTTGAAGATGACCTTGAGCAAAAGTAAAGTTGCCCATTCGCAAGCAGAAATAAATAAACTGCTGCACTAGGAAAAGACATGCTGATCGTTCCACTTAAGGGTGACAAGATAGAGACAAAGGATGGAGTTTCCTTTACCGTGTTGTCATACACCAACTACCGAGAAAAAGGTCCAGCTGTATTCGTCGAGCACACCGCTGGTGTTCCATCAGACGCCGTTTATTTCTTCGACATCCTTAAGATAAATGGTAAGACAGTTGAATATGTTACTGGCTCAAAGGTTTTTAAATCTGCCGGCGAGATTAAAAGAAAAATACACCTTCCACAAATAGGTGATACCATAACTTACAAAGATAAGAATGGCAACTTAACAGCTAAAGTTAAGGGCTTAAAGCTGCATAAAAGAGATGAGCTTTCAAAAGGCCTATTTGTTGTAGGACAAAATGAAGAGCAAGATGAGAAAATCTATATTAGAATATCATCTATAGTCGATATAGATCGTGATATAGGAAGCAATTGGTTTTCACGAGACAAATTTATATCGTACTACTCAGATTACATAGGCATCAAATAAAGCAGAGGTAAAAATGAAAGTCTATAGCGCAGATTCAATTACTCGTCCAGAAGTAGAAAATATCGCTCGCGATATTAATGAAAAGCAAACTCGACAGATTAAACAGCTTAGAATTTGGCTTGCGGTTTCATTTGTTGCAAACGTTGTGCTTACCCTAGGTCTAAGGTTTCTGTAACAAGTCGCATTCTACAGTTTACAACCTTCTCCATAGGTGTATAATGCACCTATGAACGCAATCCAACGCCTTGATTTTCTACTCAACGTCGAGCGTACCTCTGTCGCTGACATCGAAAAGCTGTTGCGTGACGGCAACTTTTCCTCAACTGTTCGAGAGCTGTTCGAGAGCTGATGGAAGCTGATATCAGAAAGACCAACCTGATAATCAAACACCTCGAACTAATTCTTCAAGAACTGAAGGGCTGACATGTTTCCGGTGATCAAGACGATCGACGACCTTCTGCCTCACATCCAAGGCAATCCGCAAATTCGGGTGAAGACCGAAGACAACGGCATGACTGTCGTCTGCTATATGCTCCAAGACGAAGATACCTTCTCAGGGGTTGCCGAAGAATACGCACGCGAGTGCCGCGGCATCACGTTCGGCCCAGATGGCAAGATCGCGTCTCGAACTCTCACGAAGTTCTTCAACATCGGCGAGCGTGAGGACACGCAGCCGCACGCGCTGCGCTGGGTCAAGGTCGTTCGCATCATGGACAAGCGTGACGGCTCGATGGTGACGCCGGTCCTGCTGCCGAACATGGCGTCGTTCATGTTCAAGACGAAGAAGTCGTTCGCGACGAAGGAAGCCGCGCTGGCTCAAGAGCTGTGCGGCGACATCGACCGGTACAAGTGGATCCTGAAGCTGCTGAAGGACGGCTTCACGCCGACCTTCGAGGTGACGTCGCCGCGGTTCCCGATCGTGCTGTGTTACGAAAAGGACGAGCTGACGCTGCTCCACATCCGCGAGAACATCACGGGCCGCTACCTGACGGAGCGTGAGATCGAGGGCATGACGCCGCCGTTCCCGGTGGTGGAGAACCTGATCGGCCTCTTCTCGGTTGCAAAGGTCACCGACGTCGGTGTCACCAACGTCGTGGACTGGGATATGCTGAAGCATGCCGCCGAGACCCGTACTGGCATCGAGGGCTGGATCATCCAGTTCGACGACGGAGAGATGGTCAAGCTCAAGACGAAATGGTACTGTGACTTGCACCACGCGGTTACCTTTACGCGATGGCGTGATATCGCTAGGGCAGTGTGCGATGACAAGGCAGATGATCTGAAGGGTGCGTTCACCCTGACAGGTCGCTCGATCGAGCCGATCCTGAAGGTGGAGCGCGAGGTCAAGGCCACGCTTGGCGTCGTTAAGGGGCTGGTCGAGGTAGCGGTGAAGTTTGGTCACGCCAACAACTTCGACGCGAAGACGATGGCTCTGACCTACAAGGGTGCCCCGAACTTCGGTCTGATCATGACGCTGTTCCGTGGCAAGGATCCTGACTACATGGGCTGGTACGTCAAGAACCACCTCGAGGATGACTGGGGTCTCGAGGTCGTAGAGGTCAACGCCTAGCCTTTATACCACCAGATGAAATGGGGCCCAATTGGGCCCCATTGTCTTGTCCGCTAAATATTTCACCGACTTCTGCTGTGGAGGTAGTATGGACATGATGAAAATGGAAGAGCAGGTTGAACAGCCCGCTGTCATTCTTGATGAAGAAGATACAGAGGCACTTCTTATTGACTGCTACACATTTGTTGAAAGCGTGCTTGGCAGATCTGGAAATCCTAAATGGATGGAGAAAGAAGGCCACGCGCTACTTCAACAGCTTGCTGAGGTTCTTGCCTGGCACAAGTTGCAATAGCTTAGCTTGAAGCTAGACGCGCAGCAATAAGGGCATCCAATCTCTGAATGCCAGCGTGCAGCGATTTCAGTATGTTAGGATTGTTTTGATACTGAAACGCGCGAGTTGTCAGAGTGTTCTTTACCTCAATAAGCTGGTTGACCGAAAGACCATCCCATTTATCAGCTTCTGGGATGTGCTGCCGTGGAACATCAACAAATAGTTCTCCATCTGGGCGATCAAAGTAAGTGTTCATATTTGTACCTCCTGAAATATTTAGTTTGTTAGCCAGCGCATAAATACACAGAAAACAACCTGGACACACAAATGAACCTTCACCGCGCAATCGTAAATGAGGGCTATGGCGAGCAGCTAGTAGTTTTAACTCTTGATGAAATTATTAAGGCTGGAAAGGTCACTAACCCATATCAGAATTTCGTACTTGGGTGGTTATCTGAGCACTTCAGAAAAGGCAACCGCCCGCTCTCACCAGGTCTTAAAAATCCTGGGTCAGTTGGAGCCACCTCTGCCGCAGTTGTTGAGGAGATAAAGGGCCTGACTCCGGAAGAAGCGGTTACTTTAGCCCAGTTCCTAAAGGACTGCATCACCGTATCTGAGCCTAAGGCTTGGGGAAGTGATCTGGCAGTTGCTGACTGGATGAAGTTCGTTCTGTCACGACAGGACTAATGAGCACTCACTTCAGGAAATATCTACCTGATTTGCGTCCAATCACGGGCATATCCTACACATTGTTCGAGCAATGGTTAAAACCACCTCGTCGCATTTTCCTTCGCCCCTCTGATTGTTTAGGTACCGTGAAGCACGCGCTCACGGGTTTTTATACTCCCATTCCTGTAGGAGGAGCAAATGGGAAGAAAACTTGCATTAGCAAAACAGCGCTATCCACAACCAATTTCTGATGAAGGAAACAAAATTATCAGATTGAAGTTTAAACCTAGTCCAAAAAATGAATCACAACGGCTCTATATGGAGTCACTAGAGGAATCACCGCTCACCATAGGAACAGGGCCAGCAGGTTCCGGAAAATCATTCATCGCCATGGCAGTAGCAGTCTCCAAGCTACTAAACAATGAGGTTTCAAAGGTAGTTATTACCAGACCCGTATGTGAAGCTGGAGAGAGCCTTGGATTTTTACCAGGGACTTTTGAAGAAAAAATTCAACCATACCTATTACCACTACTTGATGCTTTGAATGATCTAGTTGGACCAACAATGTCCAAAAAGCTTTTGGATGCTGGTAAGATTGAATTTGCTCCATTAGCTTACATGAGAGGAAGAACATTCAACTTCTCATTCGTCATCCTAGATGAAGCCCAAAACACAACTGCTGAACAGATGAAGCTGTTTGTTACTCGTATTGGCGAGGGCAGCCAGTTTGCTATCAATGGAGACGAGAGCCAATCTGATCTTAGAGGAATGTCAGAAAATGGGCTTGAGTGGATTACGCGTAAGCTTACTGGCGTAAGCAGAAACATCAACGTGATTCGTTTTTCAGTAGATGACTGTGTACGTTCTGCTATTGTAAAGGAAATTCTTCAGTACATCGACTCACCTGAACCACGCCTATCGCGTAGCTCAACCAGCCGTACCACTACACCTTCTATTTTTTCAGCCCGATAGAGGGATAACGATTCAACGGGGTCCCTTAGGGACCCCGTTGTCATCAGCACACGGCACTAAATCACTAAATATCAAGACAGTTTTAGAAAGTTGGGCATAACTGTCTTTTCTTCATCTTACCCAACAGGAGTAACAGCAAATGTACGTTTTACAGTGGAAAAATCCATCGATCGATACAGGAAAGATTAACACAATAAATGTTCCTGCAGGTTCAACAGTTTCTTCAGCATCTTCTCTAGTTTTTACTGGCAAAGGTGCAGCCAATTATGGTAAGGTGCAGCAAGAAAACATGATGAGGCTGCTTGAAAATTTCGCAGATACAACACCTCCTAGCTACCCAACTGTCGGCCAACTGTGGTATGACGCTGGCAGCTCCACTCTAAAGATACTAGTTGATAGTAACCCAGTCATGTGGAAGTCAGTGGGTGGATTCCAGATCACGGACGCTTCAGCCGGACCACCACCAAATCCTAGCTTGGGGGATCTTTGGTTTGAAAAAACTGGTGATCTATCTGGTTATCTGTACGTCTACAACAAAATTGGACGTTTCCCATATTCATTGACCACAAATGGCGGGTGGAGTCAAATATGGCCGCGTGTTGATGCCGCTGGACTTAGATTTGAATATGATCAAGTATTTGGGCAAGTAGAGACATTACTTTCAACACGAACTACCCAAAACCTATTCCCAAATGTACCGTTCATGACGGTCCTAGATGCGCATCTACAGAATATTGTCTCTTCATTTCCAGATGAGGAAATAAATCAGACTGGAGCAACACCACAGATTTTAGCACAACCAGTTTCATATGATTGGGACGCTCTGCTTTCAGCAGCACGGTGGGCTGTAAGCCGACTAGATGTTCCAGCAACTACTTGGGATGATGTGAGCAGCTTCCCATTTGTGCAGGATGGCAGGCAAGTCCTAGACTATCTTGTGTCAAATTATTCAGGTGCCGGAATTGACGTTCGCGCAACACCAAGCGCGCGAAGATCCAGCCAACTTTTAGGGTCAATCACTCTTCACCGCTTATACGCGGAGACGGTAAACGTGCTTAGTGCGGTTTTACCCTTAAGATACACTCTTCGTGGGATGGCAGGTGCATCCGGCACCCTTAGTCAATTTTCCCCAGATGTTACTACTAACCTTCACTGCAGAAGAGCTGGTAACTGGACCGACGGCTCACCAGTGACTGTAGTTACTGAGTTCAGATGGAACAGCGCAGCCGATAGAGATCAATTCATAAATGGGGGTAACGCCATCGAGATAACCGTAAAAGGCTCTGGTGGAACAGATATTTTGGTCAACACCTCGCTTTATGCATTTTTAAACAGAGTGGGGCGCATAAGAGTTACAGCTGATATGGTACGCTGGTTTAATAGTGCTGAACCACCACAGATGACTGAGCAACCATCTCAGGGAGGTCTACTTTCCGTAACTGCGTCAACTTCCACAGTTGCTCTTGGATCGCAGGCAGGTGATTCAAATTCTATCAATCTTTCTGGAGTAGCAACACCAACAGGGCTATCACTATCTGTGACTGTAAACGCTCCTGCTGGACTAAATGGACAGTTAGAAGTTTCATATGCTGTAGTAAGAGATAGAACGGTGTTTGGAACATCAGAAACTCAGCTATACCCTGCTCCTCTCATTTATAATCAGGCTACAGACTCAGCAGGGACAAGCAGTGTACTCCAAAATGTTAGTATCATTGCTCCTCCAGTTGCAAACTTTTCTGTCAATGGAAGCACTGGTCCAGAACAGATAATTGTTTCTCAGGGAAGCAATGTCACGTTTACGTGGACCGGAACTGGTAACCCAACTTTAATAGAATGGGACTTTGACGGAAATGGAAACTTTACAGCGACCGGAACCACAGTGACTACAACATTTACTATTGGCAGAAAGTCACCAAGAGTTAGAGCGACAAACACGAGTGGGTCTGATATTCTGTTTAGGACCGCAAAAATTAGAGCAATATAATTAGGTTATATGTTTACAGAAGGTTGATGATGGTTAAAAATAATATCATCATCAACTCTTTTGAAATCTATGAATAATTTTCGTGCACCGTTTATCTGTCCTGGCCAAGTTTACTACGATGAACAAAGTAATTCTTACCTCGTGGTAACCAAAAAGGTTGGTGAAATGATTAGGTTTCAAGGTCAACCGCCCAAGGGAATTGTTCAGTGGCGAGGAAACATGGAAGATGTCGACTTCATCGACCGCTTCCAGCCTGTTGACCCTCAGGATCTAGATGAAGCAGAGAAAAATCAACTTACCTCATTTTGTGAAGCCGGCGACCAGCTGAAGATTGGGTTTATCAAGGGAGAGCAAAGTGACTAAAATCGCAACACGAAAAAACGTTGACACGGATGTCATCGCTCGATTGCAGAATTCTCTAACTAGCTTCAGCATGGGAGCGGTTACAAAGGATGGATCTGGCGTAGTTAAAGTTGGAGCAGATCTTGGGACATTGGCTACGCAAGTTGACAGTGTTCTTCAAAGCATGCTGCAAACTCTGGAGGGGATGGCGGTTGATCTATCGATTGAGAGGGCTGAAAACACGCAACTTTCTCTGAAGGTTGATGAACTAGAAAGCGTAGTAGAAAATCTTCTCGGAGATGTTTCTTTTGACGAAGCGCTTGATCATGCAACTGCTGATCTGATGGACTGTCTAGCTTCAAGCGGATCGGCAGACATCACGGCAGACGGTGAACTTGCCTTTGACGAAAGGATAACCTTGAGTAAAGAGGATCTGAAGCCCTATCTGCAGCAGGCAATTACCAGGTGGATTGAGAGGAGGCTTGAAGGATGAAGCCAAACCTACCAAAAGACCCTCCACCTGAATTGCTGTGGTCAATGGCGATGCGCCTCCGTCATGACTTTGGTCTTGACGCTGACGACAGCAGCCCAATGAGCTATGGCTTTACACCTCAGGAACGAGAGGTAATCCTGAAGGACATGAAAAAGCTCTATGATGAAGTCTCTGGGCACGGTTTCTTCAACTGGGAAGATGTAAAAAAGAACTAAAATTGTTACAATCTGCCTGTTTACATGGTTCCGTTTTGATGTATAATAGCTTCATCGGTTGAAAAACAGCCGAAGTTCCCCAAAACCACCTGATCTAAGGAGCGCACTATGTCGGAAGCCCAAGTCATCGCCGCTGTCGAAACTGTTGCCACCACGGCCACCCCGCCGAAAACCAAGCGTTTCTCGTTCGGCCCTGTTTGGAACAAGGCGGTCTTGGAAGGCAAGGACGACTTTCTGTCCAAGCACACCGAGAAGCTGGTGGAGCAGGCCATCAAGCTGAAGATCGGCGTCAGGTCGGATCTGAAGAAGTTGAAGCTTGCCACCTTGCGCAGCAAGGTGGCCGCAAAGCTGCAGGCTGAGCAGCCTGTCGAGCAACTCGCCACTACCGTTTCTGAGTCTGCTGCTGGCGCTGCTGAGGCCTGACAGTCGATTTGACCTTACATGAAGGGGCCTTCTGGCCCCTCATTGTCAAAAGGAAACTGTATCGTGGGAATGTTCAAGCTGTCGCAAAAAGTCAAGCGCCCGCCGGTCATCGGAGCCACCTATTGGAGCTCTCGTGGTATGCAAGACTTCATGCCTTCTGCTGCATACGACGTCCCCTTTGTGGGTGGAAATCCGTCGCAAGAAGCCCTCGATCACCTGAAGCAGCGCATTTACAGCGTCGAGCAGTTTCTGTATTCCAACGACGTCATTGGCGTCCACATCGAAAAGCACAGCCAGGGTTATCTCACCGTTACTGTCGGGGTCTTCGCAACATGACTGTCGTTCGTCGCATCGTCAACTCACTCACTGACCAAGAGCTCCTACAGATCATTGCCGATCACAAGCGCTTCGAGAAGGACGGCTTCATTGGAGACTGCTTGATGCGCTCAACTGCCCAACGCATCTTTGAGAGCTTTGGCGGGAACGCTGGCAGCGTTGTCCTTTGGATGGAGGCAGTCGCCAACGCTGCGTACCGTAACTTTGCCGAGCGCTACATTCGGGAGATGGACAATGGAAAGTAAGGACTACCAAGCGATGCTCCAGGAGTATGGCCGTGAGATGGGGCTGTACGGGGCACTCACCTTGAAGGATCTCATTGATTCCCATCGCAACTTGCGTCAGATGCAGATGCGCGATAATGAGGAGCGGCGCGCTGAGATGCAGCGGGGATTTGATGCTGGTTTCAAGCAAGGCAAGGAAATGGCCACCAAGCACAACTACCTGAGCCGTGAAGCCCTCCGCGGCATGACGCTGGCTGAACTGTCGTCCATTCTGTACGAGGACTGACGATGCCTGAGAGCGCTGAGGTCCGCCAGATTACCCAAAATCTAAGCGCGGGTGTTACCGGCAAGACCATCTTTAGAGCAGAGGTGCTAAGCGGGCGCTACGCCCGAAGCCCGATCTCTGTCCTCGACAAGCTTCGCGGTTTCAGCATTTCGGCAGTTGCGTGCAAAGGCAAGCTGATCTTCTTTCAGCTTAAGCACACTGAAAATGCGCTGATGCCTAAGCTTTATATTCTTTCAACTCTGGGCATGACAGGGTATTGGGAAGAGCTAGTTCCTCATCAGATCTCGCCAAAGCACGCTAGAATTAAGCTAGCTCTGGACACCCCAAATAAGAATGGTCCTGTGCACTGTTCCTACTTCTGTTTCACTGATCAGCGGAACTTTGGGACGTTTCGGGTTGTAAATCGTGCTGGCTTTACCAAGAAGATTGAGGAACTTGGGCCTGACGTTGCGCAGCACTTGGAAGTTCCTGACGGCTTCATGGAGCGTCTTGAACGGTATGGGAAGAACAAGACCATCGCTGAGGTCATGCTGGACCAGCGGGTCTTCTGTGGGGTAGGCAACTACATGCGGGCTGACGCGATGTACATTGCCAAGGTTGACCCTCGGACACCTGCACTTGATGTTCCTCGGCAGTTTCTAGGGATGCTGTGGACAAATGCCCATGTGATTTCTAACGCGGCATTTGATGACAGAGGGGTAGGCAACACCAACGTCCACTTCTACAACCTGTGCTATGGTCGGCAACAAGACGACCACGGAAATCCTATCGAGCGTTTCGAAGACCGAAACGGGCGCACAGTTTGGTGGTGTCCTGCACGGCAGCAGCATAAATAGCAGCATGAAGCTGCATCAACTTTTCATAGTCAAAGAAGGTGGGTGGTCAAACACGATCACTCAGGGTGTTCGTCTTACCCCGAGAAACGTAAAGCGCGTTCTGGATAAACTGCCGGCTTTCGAGAAAGCACTAAACGTCTATCTTGAAACTCGAGGGCTTCCTGCGGCAAGAATTACCCATCCTGTTGGATCAACCTCATACGTTGAACGCGATCTGGAGAAAAATCCAGACAAGGAGTATGGTGACGTAGACGTCATGATCGAGCTGCAACCCATTGAGGGGATGAGTGACGCTCGAGCGCAAGATGCCTACCAAGATGCTATAGCTGAGTTTACAAAAACAGAAGCTCCTGATTTTGTCTACGCTCATGATAAAGCAACTGGACAGAACGTCATTCTAAAGATTGGCGACAATGAATACGTTCAGGTTGATCTAATCAAGACCATGGTTGACGCAGCTGACTGGGCACGGTTGAGGACGACCCCTGAATACGGTGTGAAGGGTGCTCTTATCGGATTTCTCTACAGCTCGCTTGCTGAAGTACTGCACCTGTCCATTAGCCAAATGGGTGTGCAGTATAAGAAGAAGGGTGGACAGCTTGTAAAGTTTAGAACCCCCAAAGGCGACGAAACTGGTACTATCAGCCGCGACTTTGAGAACTTTGGGGTCCACATAGCCGAGTGGATGGTGAGGACCCTCAAACCACAAGCCGATGCCGTGGTCATTCACCCTTCGCTGAAGAGAAAGCCTGGTATGCGACGTGATGAGGTCTACATTAAAGATCTTGCTGACGTCGTTAAGGGCATAGCGCTGACTCTAGAGCTCAATGGTGCGCTTGGAATTGGACCTCTTCAAGATTTTGAGACAGCTGAAGATGTGATAACAGCTGTCACACGCGTGTACCTTGAAAAATGTATCAAGGCGGCAAACAACTCTAAATTTGACAAAGCACAAACTCCTGAAGCTAAAGCTAAAGCCGACACGACAAAGCTAGCGCTGATCACAAAGTCAAAAGAGCTAGCAGGTTACCTCAAAATGTAACAAAACAGTTTACACTGTTCTGATTTTGGTGTATAATAGAACCAATCTAAAATCATCAACAGGTAAGCTCCATGAAACCCGTTCGCGTTTTCAAGAAAACTGAGGATGACTGGTTTCCTTCTTTTGATGGAGATCTTGTAGAGGTTTCTTTCCTTCGAATTTGGGATGGAACGTGGTTGGTTTGCGCTTGGGGCAAAGATGACTTTGGGCTAGAACGTGACTTTGCCGCAAGTCAAGAAGCGGAAGCTTGGAACGTCTTCCTACAGGTGATTGGGATGGAAAACGTGAACCAATCAAGTCTCCGAAGTCTGGGGTTTAACAGCGCCTGAAACAGTCAAAATGAAGGCTTGCGTGATTTCAAAAGGAGCAAACAAATGACCTGGATTCTGATTATCTTCATTCATGCGGGTGTCCTGAGCCCCAAAGACAGCATGGCTATCACCAACGTTCCGGGATTTGCCACAGAACAAGCCTGTATGGCTGCTGGTCGCAAGTCTGAAGAGCTTGGTCGAGGTAACACCAAGGAAGTCAAGTTCGTGTGCGTGAGGAGCAATTGATGCAGGGATCAATGGTCCTTGGTTTACTTGTATATGCTGCATTGGTGATTGCGGATGCACTGTTCAGTTCGCAATTTGTTGCGGCCTTAGGCACAGAATACGAAGCCAATCCACTGATGAGATGGCTAATGGAGCAGGCTGGGCTTGGCGTGTTCTTCCTAGTAAAACTGGTTGTGTTGAGCCTGTCCCTTTGGGCGTTTGCTGTTTACTATCAGCGTCGACCCAGGATAGCTCTAGCACTTGTCTGGTTGGTTGCAGCCATTCATGTGCCGGTGGTCATTGCGGGTTGGCACGTGTCAAATCATCCAATTACCCCCGCTATATCGCTATAAGTGGGATTTGTTAGCATTTAAGTGGAGGAGCTCCAGTGGATAATGACGACACAAACTACGACGCAGAATTTGTGTTCAAGATCTTCCAAGAGATTGATCAGGGACTTTACACGAATGTTCATTTCTCTCATGCTAATGTCGTCATGGTTTCCAAGGAACACTACGAGGCTCTAGCTAATGCATATGAGGTGCAACATCAATCAGCGAATTAGTGAAATTAAAATTGAAGCCTGTAAATGGGCAAGTGAAAATGCGCCCATTGCTGAATACGAAAATGCCTGTGAACAAAAGTTCGCCGAGTTGATTATTCAAAAATGTATTGCCCAAATTGCCATAATTGGCATAAGCAACTTTGAAAACGAAGATATTAGCTGGACAGTATGTACAGCTATCGACAATATCAAAGAACACTTTGGAGTTAAGAATGAACGAACGAATTCGAGAACTTGAATCACAATGTTGGGAAGATGTACCAGTTGATATCGACTACGATTATCTCAGTAGAGTCAGGCGCGTTTTTAACAGAGAAAAGTTTGCCGAGTTAATTCTTACGGATGTACTAGACATTCTAGCAACTTACCGTGCGCGTGTTGAATTTTACGACGGGTTTGAGCATAACTGCGAACACCCTATCACCGCCATTTGCAAGCACTTCGGATTTAAAGAATGAAGCCCTGTCCATTCTGCGGTCATAAAGTTGACCTTGACGACCCTGATACGCTGTACCCAAATGGAATTGGCTGGAAAGATCGCGAGGAAGGTTTCAGGTCCTATCACAACTTCCGAGAAGTGCCACGTGAGCAGTGGTGTTACAGCATCCACTGCGTAACCACCAGTGGTGGGTGTGGTGCTGAGATCAGTGCTGACAGCGCTGAGGAGTGCATCGAGAAGTGGAATAGGCGGGTAACTGAAGTGTAACAGCTAGCGCCTGTTACAATCTAGATGTTCTCTTGATCCCAGATAGGTGTATAATGCACCTATGGGCAAAATCTTCTTCATCGTGCTCTTCGTATCCTCGATGTCAATCATGGCTGGATTCGGTGTCGGCTGCGGTCGAGCTACCCGTCGCATCAAGCCTGGTGAGTTTGTCGTCTTCAACGACAGCACTACCCACTGGGTGATGTCCAACAAGACCTGGCGGGGTGCCGCCATCCAACTTCGAAAGGCTGTCTGATGTCTGGAATGTCCACTCGCCAACAAGTCGCTGTCAACCTCTCTGAGACCTGCATCTTCGGTGACCTCAACGACTCCTACGGGGTGAGCGTTGAGAAGGCAGTCGACAAGGGCGGCAAGTCCCACTGGTCGGTCCTCTTCTGCAAGGATCGAGTTCTCGACGGAGTCATTCGCGTCTACAGTGACCGCTTCATCCTCATCACCTGGCAGGGAATGGGCGAGCGCAACGGCAAGTTCGTTGCGGAGTTTGAGGCCAAGGAGTTTCTGGTCAACCGCTTCATCAGGAGGCTTGTATGAATTTTACTGCTGTCATTGGTTTTATCTGCGGAGCTTTAGTGCTCATAACAGCCATCACCTCCTGCACGGCCCACCCGGGAACTGATGGTGTGAAGGCAGTTGCTGAAGCATGCGCCGCTCTCGGAAAAGAACCTTATGTCTCTTTCTCAGCAAATAGCAACAAGATGGGTTGCGCACCTCAACCTGCTTCAAGTAGTGTACGTTGAGCACTGCTGGTGCTATAATATCAAAACACAGGACACACTATGTACCAACTCCGTATCACCGTCATCCACACCCTCGGTCGCTTCAGCGGTTTCATTCCCATCAAAGACCCTGATGCCGAATACACCTTTGAGGGAATGAGCGAACTGGCTGAGGCTCTGCAGTACCAAGTCAACAATATGGAGCGACTGGTGCTCATGCAAAATGACGGCTCGGAAATTGCGTTCGGTAGGAACATCCTGAAGGATTCCATCTTTACCTTCAAGGTCGAGGAGCTTTGATGAGCGGCGGCACTATCTCTAGAAATCTTTATCTTATTCCAGAAGAACTGGAAATTGAGATAGAAAATCAAGCAGAATTTCTGCCTGCTCTAACTCGTGAGCGGCTTCGTGGCCTAATCACAAAAGTTGAGCAGATGCAAAAGCTGGTAGAAGCAGCAGATCACCTGCTATCTGGTGACACAGGAATTGAAACTTTCAACTTTGAATGGTGTTCTATCCTAAATGAGCGTCCCAATGTCCACGACTATGACTGACCATTACAACTTCATCAGTTGGGCCTACGACCCGGCGGTAAACTCCGAGCGCGCCCACCTCATTCAGCACCTTCTCCACTTCATTGGTGAGGGAACGGTTACTCCGCAAAGCAATCACAGGTGGTTGCCTGAGTTCTTCACTTTTGAGAATCATGTCAAGTCCGTGCTGTTTGAGCTGATGAACCTTCCCACAGCTAAGCAGCTGCCAAAGCGGGCGTGGCAACAGTCAGGTGATACTGTGAAGCTCTTTACTATGGCCTTCAAGAAGGAGCACGCTTGGCTCAACCGTGGCCAAGCAGTTGCCGCATTCTCGCTAGGGAATACGAAGATGGCCGACATGGTTGTTCAGGAGCTCAATGCCTTCTGGCACCCTGACTTGAATGAGGGCGGTGGGCTGCAAGCAGCTTTTGAAGCTACCTATTCCAACCTTGCCCGCGCGTGCACCCGGCTGTCGCTGATCTTCACTATCAAGGAGCTGCTCAATATCAGGCGGGATGTGCAGGGCATGGCAACTGTCTGTGACGTGCTTCACAGTGCCAAGGATTCCCTGCAGCGCGACCTTCTTTTGTTTGGAGGCCTGCTAGGCGGTGAGTTCGCCACCAAGGCAGTTAAGACTGTGGCACCTCAGGTTTGTTATTCTGATGGTGGCAGCATCAATTTTTCGCTGATGCATTTCCTGGCACGCGACAAATGCGGCCCTGGGTGTTGGAGGACTGACTATGAGGACAAGTTCCGGGCCGAAATCAAGCAGGCCTTCGAGGCTCTTTAGTCTGCTTTCAAGCTTCAGCCTATTTCGTAGATTGGTTGGAGGAAGTTGGCAGAAAGTTGAGGGAGTTTGGTTACAGGCCACTGAAACGACGGACCCAACAGACCTCACTGACAACTTTTGTCTGAGAAAAGAAATTCAGGAATTTTTATCACTATGTGAAAAGGAGAATCAGCGTGAGCGCACATGAACCCCGCCTATTTGCAGAAATGTCTGAAACAAATCCAGATGAGGACCTTGATATTTGGATGGATGGTGAAATTATTATGACGGTAACTTATGATGACGTTGGCTATCCAGGGTTGGAACGTATCAAACAACTGGTAGATACAATTTCAGAGCTGATGTGATTAATTTAGGCAGAAAATAAACACCATTATCTTTGAATTAAAATAGTAAAAATGCTCTACTAATATGGAGCTAGAGTTATTCTGGGTGTAACGGTTCTTGAGGCTGTTACACCCAGAAACGCAAAAGAAGTGCGCCAGATGTGTACAAGATTCCGGATCGATGTATAATGCATCTATCGTCAAACACATCGACTGAAACGAAATGTCCAAGACCGCTCTTCTGTCCTACAACCAAAAGTCTGGCAAGTGGGAAGCTTCCTACAGTGGCCAGGTCTTCCTGAAGTCCACCAGCAAGGACTACGTTGTCGACAAGATCGTCAATCAGATCAGCAACAAGGCCAAGCAACTCGGTGTGACCGCAGTTGAGGAAATCGGCACGCCGAAGGCGGTGACCGCCACCAAGTCGGTTGACCCTGAGCTGGTCTTCAGCATCAACGAACGCTTCCAGATTCTGGAAGACTTCGTCGACATGGTTGCTGCTGGCACCATCCCTTCGGCCATCATCACTGGCCAAGGTGGTCTCGGCAAGTCGCACACCGTCTTCTCCGCTCTCAAGCAGGCTGGCAAGATCAACCTTGACGATGCCGAAATCGGTGCTCGCTTTGATGAGGGTCTTTCCTCCAAGGCCTACGTCGTGGTCAAGGGCTTCTCGACGGCCAAGGGCCTCTACCGCACCCTCTTCGAGAACAAGAACCGACTGGTGGTCTTCGACGACTGCGACAGCATCCTGAAGGATCCTGTGGCTGCCAACCTGCTCAAGGCTGCCCTTGACAGCTACGATAAGCGCGTCATCACCTGGAATGCTGAAAGCTTCGGAGACGACGAGCTGCCCAAGTCGTTCATCTTCACCGGTGGAGTCATCTTCATCAGCAACATGCCGATGTACAAGATCCCGCAGGCGATCATCTCGCGCTCGATGCCGGCGGACGTGTCGATGACCCGCAAGGAGATCATCGAGCGCATGTCGACCATCGTCAAGTCCGACGACTTCCTGGTTGGTTACGAGATGGAACACAAGCAGGACGCCCTCGCGTTCATCGCCGCCAACGCTGAGCGTCCGGAGATCAAGGAGATCAACCTGCGTACCCTGATCAACGTCACCAAGGCCCGTGCCACCAAGCCCGATCACTGGAAGCGTCTGGCTCTGTACGCGATGATCAACGCCTGATAGGGAAGTTCAAGATGACCACCACCTACGCAATTCTCAGCACCTTGTTCTTCGTGCTCATGGGGTTCATGCTTAGTGGAGAACACACGGTTACCCGAGTTCTCCGCTTCATCTGCATCTGCATGACCGTTTATGGATTGGTAATCACCCTCAACCAGGCGGGATTTCTTCTCGCTGCTCCCGCTGGTATGAGGTGGTTCTAATCAAAGGTGCGACATGTTGGCGCTGGCACCTTTCATTGTGCGCACCACGTTTTGGAAGGTTTCTCTACTGTCTACTATCAAGTAGACCTGCTGGCGGAACTTGGTGTACAGCTCTAGAAAGTCGTCTCTATTCTGACTACCAGCAATATCGGAATCGGTCAAAACGAGAATGTTGTACTTCATAGCTGCAAACTTTTCAAGCTGAGCTGTTAGCGCTTTATCAAAGTTGGTAGCTCCTCCGGCATGGCGTGAAAGAATTGACGCCATGCTTTCTGGTTTTCCGCCCCCGCCACCTTTAGCCTCGGCGGCGTCTTTGATTGGTCTGGCAGTCCCAGACTTTCCAGAAACTGTACACGAGTACATGTTAAAGTTGCTAGAGAATTCAACGAAGACGAATGACTTAGCAACTCCACTTTCTGCAGTCAGCAGCTTATTAACTTCTGCAAGAACCTTACCAATGGCCCCGTACATGGAGCCTGAGCTATCTACAACGATGCAGAGCTTTACGAGGTTGGCTGGAACTTCTTTCTCGCCAGGCCGAACAACACCAGCGCCTGTCTGAGCTGCAAGGTGAACGCTAGTTATGTTTCGCTTGTGGACCTTTTGATAGGTAACCTCAGTGGTGTCTGCTGATTTAACTAGGCGCTCGATAAGCTGCTTCCAGTTAAAGCGAGGTTTGATACCCTTCCAATCTACATCAGAGTGCTGAACTGGACCACGCGCGCCGCGCCCACCCTTTTCGGACTTCTTTTGATTACCTTCGCTCTCGCTTTTATTTGGGTCAGCCCCATCTTCTTTCTTGCTAGGCTTTTCGCTTACGCCCTTAGAATGCTTTTCTAAATCCTTCTCAGTAGGTTCTTCCTGGCCAGGAATTGGCTTTTGGGGCTCGTCACCATGGTGGCCGTGGTCTGACCCGCCACCACCGTCAGATAGGGCCTTCTCGACTTTCTTTTGCTGGTCCTTGTTCAGCTTTTTGAACTCGTTAAGGACTGCCTCGTACATCTCCTTGTACGTGTCATAGACGTCATAGTTCACGTAGTCTGAGTACAGTCCTTCGGCATATGGATGATGCCCAGCCTTGATTAGATCATGGTTTGAACGGAAGTCCTGTGCCCAGTTATGAATTTGCGGATTTCCCCCAAGCACGCGAGCGTAGTGGAAGTCGCCATGGGTGTAGTGAAAGAACTCATGAAGAATGGTGAACTCTACAGGAGCCCACTCATCTGGGAATGGTCCCCCATTTGACTTATACTTCTTACCCTTAGGCTTGATTCCCTGCACGTAGAAGAAGTTCATATCATCCTGCATGCAGTTCTTGTTAAAGATGAACTCACCTTGGGGAGTTGCCGCAGCAGTTTCGATTTCGTTGAAGTGCTTGTCCTTTGGATCAGACGTTGGAACGATGATGATTCTTGGAGCAGCAAGAGGCTTCTTATCAACAAAGTTTCTAAGAGGGAAGAATGATGGATTCTCAGCTTTGACTCGTCGAACAAGCTGCGAGAAAGTAACAGGGTCGAACTCGGCACCCCCCTTTGGCACGGGCATCTTCATCTCTCGGAACAAAGTCCTTAGAGACTGCTCATTGATGTTAGCGGCAATAGCTGAATACAGGATCTTTGACTTTCCTTCAAGTTCCTTGTACTCGGCATCCTTGTCAGCAAGGTGCTGCTCAATCTCATGCTTGGTCTTTCCCGAGTTTTTAACGATGTAGTCAATAGCAGCTTGAATATGCGGATCAGTGAGCGTCGAACGTGGGGCAACAGCCCCAACCGCCATCTTCTTGTTGATCTCTAACAGCATTTCTTAGGCCCTCAGCTTCTTCATGTAGGCATCTAGATCGTTGGCAAAATCCATCACGTCTGATACTAGCTCGATGTCCTCATCTGTTATCTTTTCTAGAACCTGTGTAATAGCTTGCCTGGTCATGTCCAACATCTTGTTTGAAATATCATGCAGCTTGATAGCGTGGATGATTTCTCTAGCTATGAACTCGATCTTTGATGTTTCCTTGTCAAGAAGTTCCGCAATCTTCTTCTTTGGATTTAGAACTTTTTTCTTATGTGTCTTGTCAAAAGCCGTTTTCGTGTCCTTTATCACCTGAGTAAGTATGAACTCTTCTAGGTCTTCCTTGTACACAACTGGGTCAACAGATGTGATGTAGTTGACAAACTCGATGTCATTGAAGAGGTCATCGTCCATCTTGTCAAATGGCTTCTTAAGTAGTTCAGCCAGGTTCTTCACTGTTTCAACTTTCTTCTTGAATATTGAACCAAGGCTAAACTTGTCAGTGGTGGTGAACCATTCCTCAAGATCGCGCGCGAACTCTGGAGCGTCAACTCCATGCTTTACGTTAACAGTGTACTCAACACCGTGTATAAAGGCACGGGCCATCGCCTGACGAATTCTATACTCGCTCTCGCCTGGATCATGGTCTGGATCAGCGAGAAGATCTAACTCTTTCTTGAACGCGCGCTTTAGCGCAACAGCCAGGTTGGTAAAGGTGTCGGTGTACTCTCTTGCCGACATGTACAGAGGAGTTGGTCCAACCTGCAGGTAGAAGTGCGGGTCAGCTCCCTGCTCTCGCTTTGTTGACTTGCTCCTGAACGACTCGACGAATGCACCAAGTGCCTGTCGCGTTATGTCAAGAAGTTGCTTGTCTATCTTCAAGCTTTTCTCAAGCTTTGGCTCAAGAGTGTCAAGATGCTGGTTGAACTTGTTCCAGCTAATCCCAACTGGTATCACGTCGAAAACGTCGCGAACGTGCTTTGTTAGTTCCTGCGTTCCCTTGCCAGTTGGGTTTACAGCGGCAACGATCACCGCGTGTTCTGGGAGCTTGTACTCCTCATTAAACTCCTTTTCCAGAAGTACCTTGCGAATAGCATTAAAGACCTTAGTGTTGGTTCTGTTAAGCTCATCGAAAAAGATCAGGTACTTAGCTTCCTGCTTCTTGTGCTGCTCAAGCTTTGCCTTGCCCTCAGCTTCACCAAACGCTTGAATGAGAGCTTGTGGTAAGCGCTTCTCGCCCTTCTTTATCTGTTCGTTTATGTTATCGTAGAGCGGTGGACGGCTGAAGCTAACCTCGATGTCCTCACCACTCCCTTTAGATAAAGGAACCCCAATAACTTCTTCTGGTGAAAGGTTCTGAACATCAACAAACACAGGAACAAGAGCAAGCTCGAGCGCCAATCTTGTGATGTGTTGAGTTTTACCGGCGCCAGGCAAACCGCCAATAACCGGGATATACTTGCGGCTATCACCAAGCTTCATCTTTGTTTCTACTTGATGCTTCAGCGTTTCGCGCCAGTCGGCATCATCAACAGCTTGCTCATCTCCCTTGATCTTGTCTTTGCTCTGTTCCTTGATGATTGACTTTACAAGATCCAGAACCTTCTTACCAAGATCTGCCATCTCTCCTGTTTGGTAGTTCTTGAAGCTTACCTGAACGTTCTTCAGAAGCATGTTTGCTTCATCTTCGTTCTTAACAGGAAGATGCGCGCTGATGTAAAGCATAAGCTGCTCCCATCTACGAGGTGACACGCGAACATCCGCGTCATAGTCGTCATACGAAAGAGCGCCTTCCTTCTTCAGGAGATCATACATCTTGCTGACCAGCAGATCATCAAGATCAACCTTCTTGTGCCCCTCGTACTTTGTCAGCATGTATGCGAACCAGTCGTCTACACGCGGCTTATCAAAGTTGAGAAGACGGAAGTCTTCATTCTCTAGGATGTCACCAACACCTTGGTCAACAAGGTTAGACGCGAAGATAACATACGCATTCTCTGGAAGTTCCTGAGATCCAATTCTACCGTTGAGGATAGAACGCAGCATGTTTCTGATGCTGCTTGACGTCTGTCTGAAGTACTCGTCAAGGAACAGAATGGTGTCGTACTTTGCACGAATATCAGCTATCTCATTTGGAATTTTAATCGCAGTTCCACCTAGCTTTTCCCAAACGAGCATTAGATCGCCGCGCTTCTTAATGACATCAAGCATTTGACTGTCAGTCAGCTTCTTCGAGGCCATCAAAGTGCTGTGCAGGTGTGACTTGGCGAACTTAATGTCAAATTCCGCTTGAGATCCCTTAGTATCAACTGTCTGATGCACAGTCTTTGAGGCACCATTTGGCTTAACAACGATAAATGGGATGTCAATGATGTGCTCTTCAACAATGTGTGGAGTCTCAATGATGACAAGGTTTAAACCAAGCAGCGCGGCGAGATCGCGAATAAATGATGTTTTACCAACACCGGTATCTCCACCTAGCATGAAACCTGCTTGCCCAAAACCGGCACTTCTGACATGCATGTTGTCAAAGATGTGTTCAAGCATCTGAATCTTGCCGTCCAGATTTAAAGACGCAACGTCAAGCTTTTTCATTTATTTTTCCTCAGTCGTGGCTGGCAAGCTTCTTGTGCAGGTGCTTTTGGTCCTGCGTTAGTGTGTGAATGGCGGCATCCATACCATCTAGTTCTGTGTCTCTAGTTTTTGGGGACAATTCTTTCTTTTGTTCTACTATAGACATTTTAGATGGCTGGGATGGCTGGGACAGAGATTTTCCAAGGTCACGCAACTTTTGAGAAGCTGCATTATTTTCTACGAAGTTCATAAGTTTCATAGGATTTGCCTTAACAGAGAAGTTCTTTCTATTTACATGGTTTCCAAATATCTTTGCTTTATGGACAGGAACTAAATATAGAATACATGAAACTTATAAAGTTATGGAAGACGGAGCTCTTAAAATTGCTCTCATACAACAGGCAGAACTTAGCTTCGTGATACTGTCACGGGAAGTTGACGCTATTTTTGACCTTTTGAGTTTCTATCTAGATCGATTTCCCAGTGATGGTAGTCCTTCCGCTATCCTAAAAGATAGAGAGCTCAAAACGTGCATTGACAACTTGGCGCAGTTAATCACTCAGCTAGCGGATATACTTAAGAAGTGGAAGCATTCAGAACCAGTAGGTATCTCCAAGGTGTCCGTGGAACTGAATGTCCTAAATGAGATCTGGGCGAACATAACAGCTCTTGTTTATTTCCTGATAAGCCACGACATAGATCTTTATCCATTTAACACGTTAAAGGCTGGAGCAGCATTTGACAGTCTGATTAAGTGCAATAAGCTGTTGACCTGAAAAATTGCATGCTCATTTACGCGCAGCGTAAAATAAACTGTCTACGGTGAATGGGCAGAGTATCAACTTCTAGGAGCACTAGACTTATTGACTTACCTCTGCCAAGTCTTAGTTTCAGGATCCCACTTAAATCTAGACTTTGGATTTACAGATCCTGTTTCCTTGTCAAAGGCTCTGCTTGAACCACGTTCGCCAGCCTCAACTTCCGCTTTTGCGCGCTGCCAAGAAGCTTCTTTGTCATCGCTTTTTCCTTGCAGCCTGTCAAGTTTAGCTTGGGCGTGCTTGTTTCCAAGCTTTGCCATTCTCTGAAGGCGTTCAATCTCTGCATCTTTTTGCTTTTGGTTATTTTTGAAGATGCCGAAATTTTCAAAAACTTCTGTATTGGTGATAAGTTGGTGTAGCTTCATCTTGGATACTCCACGTTCGCATCTGAGAGCAACTGCTGCACATCTAAAGCTGCGCGAATTGAACCAGATGGGTTGGTCTTAAGGTACTCGTTGATGATCTCATCTGCGTCTGGACAAGTAGTTCTTACTGCTGTAACCCCCTTGATCAGCAGGATGTAGAGTAGCCCTTCTTTGATTGGGTTGCCGTAACAGTAAAATGCACCATTTATCTCCTTGATGATCTTGTGGATGTTCTTCAGGGATGTCAGTTGGTTGCTGTAGCAGAAGAAGCTGCCACCTACGTGGGATGGGGCCCCCTCGAGGGAGGTCAGCTTATTGTACTGACAGTAGAAGTGACCACCTACATGGGATGGTGCACCTTCAAGGGATGTCAGCTGGTTGTAGTAGCAGGAAAAGTCACCACCTACATGGGATGGTGCTCCTTCAAGGGATGTCAGCTTGTTGTCGTAGCAGAAGAAGCGACCACCTACATGGGATGGGGCACCTTCAAGTGATGTCAGCTGGTTGCTGCTGCAGTCGAAGTCACCGCCAGTGTACTTGATCTTCAGGTCGGTAACTGATCTCTGGGTTATCTCAAGCAGCTTCATCTCGGATACTCCACGTCTGCATCTGAGAGCAGCTGCTGCACATCTAATGCAGCGCGAATAGATCCAGATGGGTTGGTCTTAAGGTACTCGTTGATGATCTCGTCTGCTTTTGGGCAAGGTGTACTTACTTCTGTTACCCCCTTGATCAGCAGGATGTACAGCAGTCCCTCTTTGATTGGGTTGCCGTGACAGTAAAATTTACCATTTATCTCCTTGATGATCTTGTGGATGTTCTTGAGCGATGTCAGCTGGTTGCTGTGGCACCAGAAGTCACCGCCTACATGGGGCGGTGCACCCTCAAGGGATGTCAGCTTGTTGAGACTGCAGAAGAAGTCACCACCTACATGGGATGGTGCACCTTCAAGGGATGTCAGCTTGTTGTGGTAGCAGGAAAAGTCACCAC